>Ga0209652_1000247_pt1 | contig 46014 bp, 40 predicted proteins | sample SaaInl74LU_5_DNA_FD_184641 | JGI IMG/M metagenome (GOLD analysis project Ga0209652, IMG submission 184641) | Marine microbial communities from expanding oxygen minimum zones in the Saanich Inlet - ESP_74LU_5_DNA (SPAdes) (version 2) | ecosystem: Environmental > Aquatic > Marine > Intertidal zone...
TTTGACGGTCAGGCCGCGCTGGAAACAACCTCTTATGCCGCCTATGGACAAATGAACTGGAACATCAGTGAAAAAACCATGCTAACGGCTGGTCTACGCTATTCCTATGACGAAAAGGACGGTTCGGATCGCACCTTTGTTCAGTGGGTTGGCGACCCCGGCCAGCGCATAGCTGAAGATGATTGGGACCGTGTTACATGGCGCCTTGGGATTGATCATGCATTATCTGACGACCACTTTCTTTACGGTTTCATCGCAACTGGCTACCGCTCTGGCGGCTTCAACTTGATGGCCCCCACAAGCACACTCGACGTTGATTCAGTGGACCCAGAGACATTGTTATCTTATGAAGTTGGCTACAAAGGTCAGCTGCTTGAAAACCGCGTTAACGTATCGACAGCGTTTTACTACTACGACTATAGCGACCTCCAGGTTTTAAAGACGGATATCGTCAACGGCGTGTCAGTACCTACCTTTGAAAACGCTTCGGACGCTACCGCCTGGGGATTCGAGGGTGAAGTGACGGCTTTGCTTACAGACAATCTAACCTTCAGTGCAAACTACTCCTATAACGACACAGAATATGAGAACTATGCGTCTTTGGATTCTAATGCCTGTGCAGTGGGACCTTTAGCATCAGGCAATAGCTTGTCGCCCCTGTGTACTGAAGTCCAAGATTTGAGCGGCAATCAATTCTTGTTGTCGCCAGAGCACAAAGCGGCTGCGAACCTTGTTTACACTTGGCAGATGGCTTCTTTTAACTGGCAGGCCTTGGTGAGTTACCAGTACACCAGCGACCAATATACGTCGGCGTTTAATAACAATGACTACGACAAACTTGAAAGCTGGGATCGTTGGGATGCCCGCTTGAGCATGGGCTCGGCCGATGAAAGTTGGGAGGTTATTGCGTACGTCAAGAACATTACTGATGACCGTGAAGTTGTATTCAACAATCGCCCCAGCGCTATTTCTCACCTGTCGGAAGTCACCCTCACGGATCCACGCGTGTATGGTTTACGCTTAACTTATCGGTTCTAAAACTCCTGCCAGACCGGATGCTCGCGAAGCGAGCTTCCTTGGTTTTCATAGGCATTACCGCGTGCGCCATGCTAACTTGCATGTCTTCAGATAAAAATTACAAACGCATGTAAGGGTAATGCCTATGAAGCCTGTCTGTATGGTCATCGGCGCCGGCGCCGGTATCGGTGGCCACGTTGCCAAGCGCTTTGCTGCCGAGGGATACCACGTTGTTCTATGTCGGCGCAGTAATGCAACGGGCTTGGAATCACTGGTTAACGACATTGAGCGCGACGGCGGCAGTGCAAATGGCTACCTGCTTGACGCATCACAAGACGACGCCATTGAAACGCGTATTGCTCAGGTAGAAGCCGAGATAGGACCTATCGAGGTACTTCTCTACAACTTAGGCGCCCAGATCGGTGATCGCCCTCTCGAACAAACAAGCTACAAAGCCTTTGAGCTTGGCTGGCGCTTAGCGACCTTTGGCCTGTTTCGCGCAGCATCAGCAGTGTGTCCACAAATGGCTTCACGCGGCAAAGGGGTCATCTTGGTGACCTCAGCAACAGCCGCAATGCGCGGCAACGCCGGACAACACTCCCACGCGGCAGCCATGGGCGGGCGACGACTGCTTTGTCAATCACTTAACGCCGAGTATGCTCGTCAAGGCATACACGTTGTGCACGTTTTAATCGACGGTGCAGTAGATGCTCCAGACACCCTGGGAAAAATGCTCGGCGCCGAGGTATTTGAGCAGTTACGCGCGAAACACGGTGGCGACAACGACGGCTTGCTACTACCCGAAAAAATAGCCGATACGTATTTTCATGTGGCTCAGCAACACCGTTCAGCGTGGACCCATGAATTAGATCTCCGTGCCCATACCGATCTAGCCTGGTGGAATCATTAATCCCTTACCCTCTCTTTGGAGAAATCTATGGCCACACTTGAATTCGTCTTTGATTTTGCTAGCCCCAACGCGTACTACGTTCACAAGGTATTGCCCGATCTTATTGACCGAACCGGCGCCGAGCTCCACATCCTGCCGACACTTTTGGGTGGCTTGTTTAAAATTACTGGCAACCAAGCGCCCTTCGTCACCTTTAGTGACGTTAAAGGAAAAATGGCGTATGAAATGCTAGAAAATGCGCGTTTCCAAGCGAAACACGAGCTTACCGATTTTGTATTCAACAGCCACTTTCCCATCAATACCGTGATGATCATGCGGGGTTTGTTAGCCGCGCGTGAGCTGAATGTGCAGTCTCGGTACATTGATATCGTCATGTCTGCGATGTGGGAGCAGGACATGAACATGGGTGACCCCGACATTGTAATGCGCGTATGGCAAGACGGCGGCCTGGATGCCGATCAGCTCGGCAGGCTGATTCAAACCGACAGTATCAAAGAGGCGCTAAAACACTCGACGCAAGCAGTGGCTGATCGGGGCGCCTTCGGCATACCGACGTTTTTCGTGGGTAAGGACATGTTTTTTGGCAAAGAGCGATTAAATCAAGTTGAGGATGCGCTCAACAAAGCGAGACAATAAAGGCTACGGAGAGCCCCGGAGTACTACAGCGACCCGGGGGCTCAACTCAACATTAACTCACAGCGTAATTACCGAGAGAGCAAAGACATTTAAAAAAACGTACGAATCACTTCTTTCGTTACCAGCGCAATTAGGATGAGTGAACCCAGCGCGAATACGGCAAAACGCGGAATAACCTTGCTCATTAAAATTTGCACCAGCGAGTGCAGTACACGCACACCGACATAAGCCCACGCCAAATTTAGTGCCAGTGAATCGGCACCACCCGTTAGCGCTGCAAAAAACATTACCGCATAAAACACGGTGGGCTGCTCATGCAAGTGATTATGGTTGTCCGCCACTGCACGGACGTTGGATGGCAGTAAATGCCCATAGGTCCCTGGATGGCGCGCATCATCGGGGTTAATCGCCGCTTGGTTCATCGCTGGTATACGCGTAGCGTACATCCACACCCAAACCAGCATAGTCCAGCCAATCAGTACAATAGCGGGCTCTAAGAAATGATGTATGTCCATGACAGTCTCCTCATTATATTTTTGTCGTCGGAATTTATTGTCAATAAAAATATCGCCCAAATGGCGTCGACACGTGTTTATACCATCCCAGCTACCATGAATGACAACCTAATCACTGTGCCACTATGCAACCATAGCCGAGCACAGACCGTGCCTGTCCTCGCAGGTCTTAGTACCTTTTTCGGCGCTGTCGCAGGTTCGCGACGCGCTGTTAAGTTTGTTAAACTCGGCCGCTCTGTTGGGCAAAGCGCTCCTGTTGGATAAAGCCATCTCGATCAGTAAAGTCTGCTGATCAATTGACGTAGAGCTTGAAGCCGCTGCCCAAAACACCACTGGCAAAACTTAATTAGCTGACAACGCTAAGTAGGTAGCTCATACGCACGAAAGCACAATCACTGGAGAACAAAATGGCACGTTGGGAATGTATTGTTTGTGGTCTGATCTATGACGAACGTGAAGGATGGCCAGATGACGGCATTGCCCCAGGCACGAAGTGGGCCGACGTTCCTGACGATTGGATGTGTCCTGATTGTGGTGTGGGCAAAGACGACTTCGAGCTAATTCCGGGTAGCGACGTTGAAACTGCGCCAGAGGCAAGCGCACCCGCTCCCACCTCTGAAGAATCTGCGCAGCCAGTCGCTTCGGCAGAAACCGGCGCGCTTGCGCACGAGACTATAGCTGCCAGTGAGCATGTCGTGATTATTGGTTCAGGGCTCGCAGGCTATGGCCTTGCCAGAGAGATCCGTCGTCACAGTCCCACGCTGCCGATCACTCTAGTTACAGCGGACGGTGGAGAGGTCTACTCGAAGCCATTACTCTCTACCGGCTACACAAAAGATTTGAGCTACGAGAAGCTCGCCATTCAAACCGCGCAAGACATAGCTGAGCAACTTAAAATCTCGGTACTCACGCGCTCAAGGGTCAGCGCTATAAACACAGAGAAAAAACTTCTCACCTTGGAAAATGGTGGCGCGCTGAGTTACGACAGCCTTGTGCTGACCACTGGCGCCGATGTTATTCAACCCCCGCTCTCTGGCGATGGGGTAGACGACATTCTAAGCATCAATGATCTCGACGACTACGCGCGCTTTCAAGCTATCGTCGACGAACGCAGTGCCAAGAAAGTGGCCATTATCGGCTCAGGTTTAATTGGCTGTGAATTCACCAATGATTTGCTCAACGGTGGATTCATCACCGAATCGGTAGACCCGATGGGATGGTGCCTACCCACGCTGCTACCAGAGGAATGTGGCAAAGCCGTTCAAGCGGCACTCGAAGCAGCCGGTGCTACGTTTCATTTTGGCAAGCTTGCCGAGCATGTTGAACGTGTCAGCAATGGCTATAAGGTTGTGTTGAACGACGGCTCCACCATCGAAGCAGACATTGTACTTTCAGCCATTGGGGTTCGCCCAAACACCGCTTTAGCAGAAGCGGCAGGTATTGATGTAGGACGTGGTATTAAGACCGATGCACTGCTTCGTACGAGCGCCAAGGACGTGTATGCATTAGGCGATTGTGCGGAAGTGGCCGGTCACGTTCTCGTTTATGTAGCACCACTGAGTGCTGCAGCTCGTGCTCTAGGATCGACTCTCGCGGGCCAAACAACATCTGTTCAATACCCGGCCATGCCGATTGCCATTAAAACACCCGCCTGCCCGGTTACTGTGGCACCGCCCCCGAAAGACGCCGTGGGCGCCTGGGCAATTGAAGGAACTGCGCCCAACTTAAAAGCCACCTTTACGGGCAGTGATGGACAATTGTTAGGTTACGCACTCACTGGAACTGCGGTCAAAGAAAAATCTGTTTTAACCAAGCTATTACCGCCCGTGCTAGTCTAAGTCGACACAGTAACAAGAGCGCAGAAAAGCTCGAGTCAGTCGGGATTAGTGTGCCATGGCGGCGCCGTAAGGCGCCGCTTCCCGTCAGACGCCAATACAACATTGTCGCCGTCAAGTTGCTTGCGATCCCATAGCTCACAGGTCACTTGCTTATGCTTTTGATCAAGCCCCTCACAATAGTTACTGTATCGGCACACCATGACCTTGTCGCCGTAACCTCGCCGAACTTTTTCAAACCAATCCGGGTCTGCCAGAGCCTGCCGGGCAAAACCAATAATGTCTGCTTTATCATCACGCAGTAGCCGTTCAGCTTGCTCGTAACTATAGATACCTCCTGCGACTACGACCGGTATTGAAAACCCTGCGTTGCGCACTGCTTCCCGAATGGCAGCAACCGGCTCAACGTTTCTCTCAAACGGCCCTTGTGCGTCTGAGATGTAGGATGGCATGCATTCATAACCGCTCTGCCCCGTATAGGGATACGCGGCCCACCCCACTTTTGGTGGTTTTGCATCGTCAAATTTTCCACCCCGGGATAGACTCAGAAAGTCCATACCCGCGCGAGCAAACTCAACCCCGAAAAAAAGCGCATCATCTAAATGACTACCGTCGCCGATAATCTCATCACTCAGAAAGCGACAACCCACTGGAAACTCGTCGCCGACACGATCACGCACCGCTTGAAATACCTCAAGAGGGAGTCGAATTCGATTCTCTCGAGCACCGCCATAACCATCTTGGCGATCATTAGTCGCCGATAAAAAAGAGGACATGGTGTAGGCATGTGCATAGTGCAGTTCGATGCCATCAAAGCCCGCAGACTTTGCACGAGCAGCAGCCTGAGCAAACAGCGCAGGCAAGGTTGTGGGTAGTTCTGCAATCTCTGGAAGTTCAACGTCGGTCACGCGCTCTCGATAGCCAAAACGCAGGGCTTCGAATTCTCGAGCCGTTAAAACACGCGCTTGCTCTTCGTCAGATAACAGTGCGAGTGCAGCGCGAACATCGGCTTCTGGAGCCTCAGCCATAGAAAGCGCGTTACGGTGCTCCGCGGTGATGTTTAAAAAACGTGCAAAGTACTTTTCCGGATCAGGTCGTCGGCGAATACTGAGAAAATCAATAAGCTGAATATACAGCTTGGTCTGCCCATCACTTGCAACGCGCACCGAGTCCACCAACCGGCGCAAGCCCTCGATGTAACGATCATTGGATATACGCAACAACGGTCCGCTTGGAATATCGCGGATTCCAGTGGCCTCAATCACGATGGCACCCGGCTTTCCTTGAGCAAAGCGGCTATACCAATCGATTACGTCGTCAGTAACTTCGCCCTGCTCGTTGGAGCGCCAAGGCACCATCGCGGGAATCCATGTACGCTGCGTGAGCTCCGTTGCACCTATCGCCACAGGAGAGAACAAGTGGCTTCTCATCGCCTCGCCTTCTGTGGGCCAGCGATCGGTAGCCGCTATATATTTAATGCGTTCAGAAGGTTTCCACACCTTCACCTACCTCCATTATTTGCGAGCCCAGCTTTCACTTTTTTCAAGCTCTCCATCAGTTGATCGACTTCTCCACCGCTCAGATGACCTAACATCTCAATGACCCACTGCTCGTGTTGCGCAGCTATTTTTGAGAATTGCCTCTCACCGACCTCCGTTAAACAGACACAAAATGTACGGCGATTACCTGGGACAGGGGAACGAGTGATGAAACCCTCGGCTTCAAGCTGCGTGGCAATTCCTGAGATGTTCCCACCAGAAACCATCATGCGTTTCGACAGCTCACCCATCGTTAAGCCGTCAGGTGCACGCTCTAATTGCGCAAGAAAGTCGAACCTAGGTAACGTCATATCAAACTCTTCACGAAGCCTGCTTCTCAGCCGGTTTTCGATCAGATTACTGCAGGTCAGCAGACGCAACCAAAGGCGTATCGAATGGTGGTCGTCCTCATGCAAGCGCGATTCGTGATCCAATGAGGTCACTGCCTGATTATTCGCACCGCTATTGTTGTCGTTCCTCACTTTCGATCCTCTTCACCCCTTTTAGGGGTCTTCACACTGCCATTGTCTCGGCGACTGTTTCGGCCACTGTTAGAGCGCCTCAATTTAATATTTTAAATGTAAAATGTTTTGTCTATACTGCCCTATATTTCAAGCTTGAACAATCAGCCTGGTATTGGCAACAGGCCTGATCTGAAAGGCATTACGGAGGCGCAAACAATGAAAGTAGCCTGTATCGGGGGAGGACCTGCTGGCCTGTATTTGGGTATCAGCATGAAACTGCGTAATCCCGACCACGAAATCGATGTTTACGAACGTAATCGCCCGGATGACACCTTTGGATGGGGGGTTGTGTTCTCCGACCAAACGGTCGACAACCTCATGGCGAACGACCCGGTCAGCGCAAAGACCATCATGAACGAATTTATTCACTGGAACCTGATTGACTGCTTTGTTAACGGAGACGTCGAGCGTTCCGATGGGCATGGGTTTATCGGCTTGGGCCGCAAGCGTTTTTTGCAACTGCTGCATGAGCGCGCCGAAGAGCTGGGCGTGCGCCTGCACTTTGAGCATGAGTTTGACGTTGCCGATATCGATACAACGCTTGCCGATGCGGACCTTATCGTTGCAAGCGACGGTCTCAACTCGAGAGTTCGCAATGCCTTCCCCGACACTTTTCAATCATCGATTACGATACGGCCCAATAAATTTGTCTGGCTGGGTACGCATCAAACGTTCAGTGATGCATTCACGTTTATCTTTGAAAAGACGGAGCATGGCTGGATTTGGGCACACGCCTACCAGTTTGATGATTCGACGTCGACGTTCATTGTTGAAACAACGCCGGATGTCTACGATGCAATAGGCTTCGACCACATGAGCCATGAAGAAGCTGCGGAAACCTGCCGCGCTATCTTCGCGCAATACCTTGACGGCCACTCGTTAATGACCAATTCAGCGCATATTCGCGGCTCTGCGTGGATTAGTTTCCCCACAGTGTACTGTGATAACTGGATCAAAGACGATCGCGTGGTCTTAATCGGTGACGCCGCGCACACCGCACATTTTTCGATTGGATCCGGGACTAAGCTGGGCCTCGAAGATGCCATCTCGCTCGCTAGAAACCTGAATAGCGGCGCACCTGTACCTGAGGCGCTAAAGGCGTATCAGGAAGAACGTAAAATCGAAGTGATGCGCATACAAAATAGCGCTCACAATGCCATGGTCTGGTTTGAGAATGTGCCGCGGTATATCGAAGCGTTTGATCTCAAGCAGTTCAACTACTCAATGCTCACACGAAGCCAGAGGGTGAGTCATGAGAACCTGCGTCTGCGCGACCCAGCATGGTTAGCCAGCATGGAGCTACACCTCGCACAAAAGTACGTGGGCGATGAGATCACGGAGCCTGTGCCACCGCTATTTTTGCCTTTTAAGCTGCGCGAGATGTCTCTAGAAAATCGGGTTTGTGTGTCTCCTATGTGTATGTATAGCGCAGAGAACGGCATGCCCGATGATTGGCACTTAGTACACTATGGCGCGCTGGCTAAGGGCGGAGCTGGGCTGGTGTACACCGAAATGACTAACGTAAGCCCCGAGGCACGAATTACTCCCGGGTGTACAGGCATTTGGAGCGAAGAGCACACATCAGCATGGACGCGGATCGTTGAGTTCACGCATCGTCACAGTAAAGCAAAAATAGCCATGCAAATTGGCCATGCCGGACCAAAGGGTGCAACGCTTGAGCCATGGAAATGGGATCCAAAGATTTTGGATGAACCATTAGCTGTCGATGAACAGTGGCCCCTACTCTCAGCCAGTGGCCTGCCCTTCGATAGCTACAGTCCGATTCCGAAGGCTATGGATCGCGCAGATATGGACACCGTGCTAGCACAGCATGTGGCGGCAACGGAACGCGCAGAGGCCGCAGGGTTCGACATGATCGAAATGCATGCAGCCCACGGCTATTTGTTGTCGTCGTTCATCACACCTTTATTGAACAAGCGAGACGACGAGTATGGCGGTAGTCTAGAAAATCGTATGCGCTATCCGCTAGAAGTGTGCCGGGCTATGCGCGCCGCGTGGCCAAGCCACAAGCCTATGTCTGTGCGTATTTCTGCACACGATTGGGTAGGTGAAGGGGGGATAACCGAAGCTGAAGCTCTTGAGATCGCCAAGGCATTTGTTAAAGCGGGGGCCGACATCATTAACGTCTCAACAGGCATGACCAGTCATAAAGCTAAGCCACAGCCCGGGCGTATGTTTCAAACACCCCTCTCCGACCTTATTCGAAATGAAGGTGGCGTAGCGACACTCGCGGTGGGTAATATTTATGAGATTGACCATGTAAACAGTATTATCGCCGCAGGACGCGCAGATTTAGTGTGTCTAGCCAGACCGCATCTTGCCGATCCTAACTGGACACTGCATGCGGCAGCTGAAATGGGCTACCAGGGCTCGGGGGTTAACGAACCCCTTCAGTATTTCTTGGGGTATCGCCAGTTATACACAACTACACAACGCCAGAGAGAGGCCGCCCAGTGAATCGACATGCGCTTATTACGGGAGGTGGAACTGGGATCGGTGCCGCCATAGCTGAAACGTTACTTGCCGAGGGCTACAACATAACGCTTGCGGGTCGGCGACAAGAGCCACTGCGCGAAAAAGCGGCAGCACTGGGTGGGAACGTATTCACCGTAACCGCCGACGTTACTGACAGCGAAAGCGTAGCAAAAGCCTTCCAGAGTGCAGCACAAACCAATGGTGCTATTGACGTATTAATTAATTGCGCCGGACAAGCGCCGACCGAAGCCTTCCACAAAATGACGGCTGCACAGTGGCAAGCCGTTATCGACGTCAATTTAAATGGCGTTTTTCACTGTACCCAAGCGGCCCTCTCCGGAATGCGCGATGCGGGCTGGGGCCGCGTTATCAATATTGCCAGCACAGGATCACTGAGAGGCTACGCTTATCTGAGCGCTTATTGTGCCGCAAAACACGCGGTGCTCGGCTTGACCCGCGCGCTAGCCGTGGAGCTCGCCAGTACAGGTATAACGGTCAACGCCGTTTGTCCCGGATATACTGACACTGAAATTATCAGTAATGCAGTTGATGCTATTGCCGAAAAGACAGGCCGCTCGCGAGCACAAGCTCAAGAACACTTCACTGCAACCAATCCACAAGGTCGCTTGGTGAAACCTGCCGAAGTTGCTGCCTGCGTCCTATGGTTGGTCAGCGATGCAGGCGGCGCCGTGAACGGCCAAGCTTTAGCTATTGATGGTGGCGAAACCGCCTAACGGGAGATATTTATGCAAAACACTACCCTTGCCGACTATCAGGCGGAACACTTTATATGGTCGGCGAGTGATGGCGTTGGCACCGTCACTTTGAACCGGCCAGAACGGAAAAATCCTTTGACCTTTGATTCATATGCGGAGTTGCGCGACTTATTCCGCGCACTCGTTTATGCAGACGACATCCATGCCGTTGTATTTCGTGGTGAGGGCGGCAACTTCTGTTCCGGCGGCGATGTTCATGAAATTATAGGGCCATTAACGACAATGAATATGAAGGACCTGTTGGCGTTCACACGCATGACGGGCGACTTAGTCAAGGCGATGCGCGCGTGCCGGCAACCCGTCATCAGCGCTGTCAATGGCGTCTGTGCGGGTGCTGGGGCTATCATCGCCATGGCGAGTGACCTCCGCTATGCGGGCCCCGATGCCAAAGTGGCTTTTCTCTTCAACAAAGTGGGGCTTGCTGGATGTGACATGGGCGCGTGCTCAATTTTACCGCGCATTATCGGACAAGGTCGCGCCAGTGAATTACTTTACTTCGGTCGATCGATGAGTGCCGACGAAGGTGAGCGCTGGGGGTTTTTCAACGGCATCGACGCTGACCCTGATGCTGCGGCACAACGAGCTGCCGAAAGAATTGTCGCAGGACCTACCTTTGCCAATGGCATAACAAAAACGCAGCTGCACCAGCAGTGGAATTTATCTATTGATCAAGCGATTGAATGCGAGGCGCAAGCGCAAGCCATTTGCATGCAAGGGCAGGATTTTCATCGTGCCTACAACGCATTTGTTAATAAAGAAAAGCCCGTTTTCCAGGGTGACTGACCGTGCGTACCAAGCAGGAAGAGTCTTATGAGTGAAAAAACGTACTTGCACTGGCCTTTTTTTGAGGACCAGCATCGCGACCTAGAAATCGCGCTCGACAAGTGGGCATGCGAGCATATGTCTACGCTAACTGCTGATGAGCACAACGATTTAGACGGCACTTGTCGAAAGCTGGTTCGAGCACTTGGAGAGGCTGGTTTCGCAGGATACGCAGTACCTGCCAGTGGTGGTGGCAACCTAGAAAAGCTCGATGTCCGCAGCTTGTGCGTTATTCGTGAAACACTTGCACGCCACAATGCGCTCGCGGATTTTGCCTTTGCCATGCAGGGCCTGGGAAGCGGACCAATCTCCTTGTTTGGTGACAGCTGGCAACAGAACCACTACTTACCCGCCGTCGCTGCAGGCGAGCAGATCAGTGCCTTTGCTCTATCTGAGCCCAATGCAGGTTCAGATGTTGCCGCGATGGCCTGCACGGCTCATCGCGATGGAGATGACTACGTTCTCAATGGCACTAAAACGTGGATTTCAAACGCAGGCATTGCTGATTTCTATACCGTATTTGCCCGCACTGACGATACCGGAGGTGCGCGAGGCATTAGCTGCTTTATTGTGGAAGCAAGTACGCCGGGCTTCGAAGTGACCGAGCGGATTGACCTAGTGGCCCCCCACCCTTTGGGCACACTGCAGTTTACCGACTGCCGTATTCCGGCCAAACAGCTGGTTGGCCTCGAAGGCAAGGGTTTCGGTATCGCGATGGCAACGCTCGACGTGTTCCGATCAACCGTCGCCGCAGCTGCCCTAGGCATGGCTCGACGCGCACTGGATGAAACGCTTGATTATACCGACGCACGGGAAATCTTTGGCGGCAAACTCGGCGACTTGCAACTGGTGCAGGCTAAAATCGGTGAAATGGCACTCGGCGTGGATTCAAGCGCACTCCTGGTTTATCGCGCTGCATGGACCAAAGATTGCGCCGCCGAGCGAGTCACCCGGGAAGCGGCCATGGCGAAGTACCACGCGACTGAAACTGCCCAAGAAGTGATCGATGCGGCCGTCCAGCTACACGGTGGCAAAGGTGTTACGAAGGGCTATATCGTGGAATCGCTCTATCGCGATATCCGCGCTCTGCGGATTTACGAGGGCGCCAGTGAAGTTCAAACGACTATTATCGCTCGCCAGACTGTGCTTAATCACAGCGCATAAAATCAGAACCCGTGACTAGGGGCTACTAGGCCCCTTTAGCCGCATGCATAGCCGCATGCATAACCGGATACATAACCAGATATATAACCAGCTATCTAATCGTCTATTGCACCGCACACGCTCGCATCGCCTAGTGTAAACTCCGCAGAATCACTTGCTCCCTACTCATTCACTACCAGACCTAAACCACTATGAGCGACATTCCATCGAGTGCGGCAACAACGCTTGCAGCCACCACCAGCCCCACCTCCATCGAATTGAGCGAGAAAGAAATCACTCAATTCGCTAGCCAATTTGACCCACAGCCTTATCACCTTGACGCAGCCGCAGGCGCAGCCTCTATTTTTGGAGGCTTATGCGCCAGCGGCTGGCAAATCGCAGCACTCGGCACTCGGTTAGCGGGCGATGCGCTGGAAGCACAAGGCATGGCCTTTGTATCACTTAGCTCGGTGGATGACATGCGCTGGCGTCGACCGAGTTTTGCCAACGAAGCCCTGCGAGCACGCGTCACCGTTGAGCGAGTCGAACCCGGCTCTAATGTGCCACATTGTGACACTGCTCACCTGAAGGTGGATATCGTCACTGAAGCCCTCGAGGTTCTTGCGGTAATGACATGTGCAGCCGCCATTGACGACGGAAAGCTACGCTCATGAGCCAAATCTATTTACGTAACCGTTGGTTTGAAGATATTCCCGTGGGTGAATTTCATGTTTTTGGCTCGCATACCTTTAGTGAGCTGGAAATGGTGGAATTTGCTACACGCTATGCGCCCCAACCTGAGTTCACTGACCCTGAAGCTGCGCGTGAGCTTCGGTGGCGCGGCCTCGTCGCCACACCCTGGCATGTCAACGCTATCTGGATGCGCAAGATGGTGGATTACATGGAAGTGTATGCCCAAGGCGTTAACGACGGTCGACGTAATGGCGCGGGCGTGAGTGTCAGCGCTTTAGCGTGGCTCGAACCGGTGCGTCCCGGACATACGGTGACCTATACCTACGAGATCATTGGTAAGTCGGACAAAGTCATACGCGACAAATGGGGAATCATCAGTAGCCGTAACGAAGCATTTAACCAATACGGCAACAAAGTGATGTCCTTCGAAATAGATATTCTCGCGGAGCGCGCCGGCGCATAAACATGCGTGACAGTGACTAGTGACGCGTCGCAGAGGCAATGATGTGGTCTACCAACACGTCGAGAGCATCGATTCGGCGAATATCGTCGGCGAGCGCTGCATCAACTACTGACAGCTCGGTACAGGCGATAATAAGGCAATTCGCGCCTTTCGCTGCTAACGCCCTCGCAATGAGTGCATACTGTTCTAACTGCTCAGGCTGGGCATTTTGAGCCTTTATCGCATTGATCAGCCCCATAAGATCCGCCTGCTGTTGCTCGTCAGGATACAGGCACTCGACACCGACTTGGCGACAATAGGGTTCGTACAGGCCAGTTTGAGAAAGCGCCGAGGACCCCAGCAAACCGACTCTCCTGGCAGACTTTGCAGTAATTTCCGTCGACGCGGCCGCAGCCGCTAAAGCCACCATATTTAGCACTGGAATCGTTACCGCCTGCTGAATCTCCGAGTAATAAACGTGCGCGGTGTTACAGGGTATGGCGAGAAAACTCGCACCCTGGACTTCTAAACCTCGAGCCATCTCTGTCAAAACTGGTACGGGGCTTTCACCGGTGCCTTCAATAATCGCTGCAATACGTGACGGAATTTTAGGATTGTTATCCACAAGCATACGAATATGGTCTTGATCATTTACAGCCGGCGTCTTACGAATAACGCGCGTCATCAGATCGACAGTCGCTTCAGGACCCATCCCACCGATAACACCCACCGCCTTGGAGAACGCCATACTCGAACGAGTCCTTAAGGTTTGTAGATCAAAATAAATGCGAGGATAAAACCCGCAATAAACAGTGTCTCAGCCGCCATCAGGACAACGGGGCGAATCCCCACACCGACAATTTCTTTCAGCGATGTTCTCACACCCAAGGCAGCGATTGCAGTGAGTAACAGCCAAGAGGCGCCGCTCGCCGCCACTTCGACCACGGTCGTGGGAAAGAGGCCGAAACTGTTTGCTATGAATAACGCCACAAAGAGAACCAAAAACCATGGGATCGGCGGTGCTGATTGAGCGTCGTTGACCCTCTGAGAAAGCCGACTGCGTGCGACAAGACCAATAAGAATGACTACCGGAACTAACATAGCAACGCGCAATAACTTCACGAAGGTACTGAGATCTCCCACGTCCCCTGACACGCTGTAGCCTGCGCCCACTACTTGGGCGACATCGTGAATAGTCGCTCCCAAGAACAATCCCGTTTCCGTATCACTCAATCCAAAGAAATGGCTAACTAGCGGGTAGAACACCATGGCGGTCGTACTCAGCGTGGTCACACCGATAACAGTGAATAAGGTTTCTTTGCGCTGCTCATCATCAGCAGGCAAAACGCTGCTGATAGCCATCGCAGCAGACGCACCACAAATAGCGACCGCGCCACCCGTAAGCGTTCCAAATCTCGCGCTAAGACCCATTAACCTTGCCATAACAATACCGAAACCCAGGGTTAATAGTACCGCGGTACATACCACCAAAATCGGCACCCACCCTAAGGTCATCACATCCGCAAAGGTAATCCGCAAACCGAGTAGCGCCACACCTAGCCGAAGCAATCCGTTCGCCGCCAATTGAATGCCGGGCAAGACCTTAGGGCTGTCCATGAGAAAGTTAAACGCAAGGCCTAACAGCAAACCCATCAACATAGCGGGAGCACCGTAGCGAAGCGATAAAAAGGTCGCCGCCATCGCGATGGTTATCGCAACGCCTATGCCTGGAAAGTAACTCGAGCTGCGTGCCATTGCTGTACTCACTAAAAACTCCGAAGTTAGTCAACGTTAGTCGTACTGAGAGAAATTGAACGCCGACCTATAGCCGAACAAAGCTTGGGCGCCACCAGTGTGTAGAAATACTACATTTTGCCCTTTCTTGAATTCCCCCTTACGGACTAAATCAATCAATCCCGCCGCGCCTTTACCGGAGTAAACAGGATCGAGCAGAATACCTTCTAAACGCGCAAACATTTCTATAGCATCAATGGTGCTTGGCGCGGGTAGGCCATAGCCCTCTCCCACATAGTCACAGTTGGCTCTTACAGCATCACGCGTCACTGTGCCTGATAGATTGAGCTTATCGAGTGTACCTTCGACTAAGCGATATACATTTTCTTCCTGCTGCGCACGGGGTATGCGGACCCCAATACCTAACACTGGAATACCACTATTACTTGCCGATAAACCCGCGACTAGGCCCGCTTGGGTCCCAGCGGAGCCCGTTGCGTGAACGACGCTGTCTATCCGAAGATGTTTATCATTCGCCTGCGTGAGTAGCTCTAGGGCACAATTCACGTAGCCCAAAGCACCTGTGGGATTTGAGCCGCCTCCCGGGATAACATAGGGTTTCTTACCCTCCTCGCGTAACTCATTGGCGCGCACAGCCATTGCCTCGTTCATATCCGTAGCACCAGGGTATTTTTGCAAGGGCGCCTCAAACAACTGGTTCAACATGACGTTACCGTTATAGTTGTAATCCTCTTCGGTAGAACCTGTGCGATCCTCGAGTAAGATATGGCAACCCAAGCCTAAGCGCGTCGCAGCTGCCGCGGTTTGACGAGCATGATTCGATTGCGTCGCGCCTTGAGTAATAACGGTGTCGGCGCCTTGCTCAATGGCCTCAGCCATGAGGAACTCAAGCTTGCGCGTTTTATTCCCCCCTCCGGCAAGCCCCGTACAATCGTCGCGTTTAATCCAAATCATTGGTCCACCAAGCCATTTACTCAGGCGCGGCAGAGGCTCCATGGGTGTCGGTAAATGAGCGAGTGAAACGCGTGGAAAGCGTGCGAGATGCATAGACGTACTCCGTAAGCGGCGGCAGGGTATGAGACTTTAATTGATAGACCTAAAGTAGCCGATAACACTCAGACGTACACGTGTTCATTGGCACTCACGATCAGGGAAGTTGAGAAATCGCATTATAAAAAGGCTGCTCTTCGTCGCCAGACATTGCGGCTTGATACAGAGCAAGAAGCTGCTGCGCATTCTCGACGGTGCCTCTCTCGAGAAGATCAATAATTGCCATTAACCGCGACGTTGTACGGTATCGTGTTGAACCATACCCTTTGACCATCCGACCACAGCTTGCCAGTGCTAACGCTGTGTCGTAATCGGCTATCTCGGTAACTTTGTTAAACCATAAATCGATCATCGCGCGTTCGTCGGCATAACCCAGTGTTTTTTGACGAACATGCCGCAGGCTTGCGAGACCGCGCAGAATGAGTTGCACCATTACAGTGTCGGTGCGAAGTTTTCGTGGTCCCAACAGCGTGTCGAGGACACGGCGAGAGATCGCGTTGTTAAGAAGCCACTTCCCGATCGCGGGAGGCATCAGAGCGGCAACCTCCTCTACTCTCGGATGGAAAAACTCAGTGATCTTCACTATCTGATCGGGCGCTGCCCGCACCTCTTCACGAATCGAATCTTCGCGATCCGGGCGGAGCTTAAGTTGCGCTACACGGGGTATGTCCTCAAAAGCCATCCATAATGCCAACCAGCGCGCAGTCTCTCTTGTGAGCTCATAGCCCCGATCCGCACTGTCTTTGCTGATTAGCTGCGTTACCTTGTCGAGGAATTCTTGTGCATAGGCTTGGTTCTGATAGTCCAGCAGTCTTTCCACTGCGTGGTAGCACACCTCATGCAAAGCACTGGGAAAAGCAGCTATTTGAGGTAAGAGAGTCCGACCGTGTTGGGTTCTTGCTTTCGGCAATACAAATACGGCTTCGTCCTCGGGCACCGCGACGCCTGCGCCTCCGCGTTGAGCGACAGCGTAGCTCTCTTCAAAAGCGGCAAGATTGGCTTGAGCGCCTTTCCCTGAGCCCACAATGTCGAGGAATACTGATTTTTCGAAAGGCAGCACTTTGGCACCGGCAATCGCTCCGAAGAGTCCAGCGGAGATCACTGTTCCATGGCGTTTTACTAGCTCATTGATATCAAAACGAACGAATCGCTGGGTGTAGCGCTCCGCTAAATCAAGAATAACCGCTGTGTCGATAGTGCCATCTGTAGTCGCGCTTTTTTCACTAATATCGAAGACACGGTGATCGGACGAAATGAGTGTTGTGCGGCTTGGCGAAATAAAACCTCGACTCAACATACGGCCGGCTTCCGCAATCTCCGATGTCACCGCAATATCGATATCGCCTTGGGCCGGAAATAAGGACATCACAGGAGCAGGAATATCCAACTCGCGCTGAATAAACTCGAGATAGTAAATTGTAGCGCCCGTGCGCTGCGCCACACCGGCGAGCGACGTGCTCTGGCAGTGCCAGCCGCTACGGTCGGCTGCATCGATCAACCAACTCGTTAGAACACCACCGCCCTCGCCCCCGAGTGCCGCAATCAGCATGTTAGTCGTTCGCGTTGTCACAGGCGCGACTCCATCTGTCGAGCAACGTCGCGCCTGCGCCACCACTGACTAAAGCGCTGTCGCCACTGGGACTTAACGGTATCAAAACGACTGGGGTTATAAACGAGATCAATGCGTGAAAACGATGGACACAATACGGCACTGTGAACATTAGTACCGCATACGCCACAGCCTACGCAGCTATTGTCGACGTAAGAGACGGGATCGACTCTTAACGGATCGGGGTTTTCTTTGATGGTAAGCGACGGGCATCCCGACAGCCTTACACAGCCGTGATCCCCGGTACAGGTTTGCGGATCCACATAAAAACGGGCTCTGTCTACCCGTGTACCATCGCTAATGGCCTTTTTCAGTAATGGCTTGACCCGTCGCTGACGATTAAGCATGCATTCGCCTTCTGCGATGATCACCTTAAGGCCCGGTGCTTTCGTTGTTAACGCATCGCGAAGCGTATTTTTCATTACCTCAATGTTGTAGCTACTAATGGTGCGTATCCATTTAACACCGGCACCTCTACAGGCATCTTCAATGCTCTGCCAGTCGTGTCGCTTTGGCGCCTCAGAATCGATGGTCGAAGCAATTAAATTGGGCTCAACCAATGAGGGAATATCTTGGCCTCCCGTAGCCGCCGAATAGCCGTTGTCGATGATAACGAGTAAGCCGTCGTGGCCGTTGAAGACGGCACTCGTCACGCCACTGCTCAACCCGTTGTGCCAGAACCCTCCATCGCCCATGATACTGATCGCTTTATGAGGCAGTGTGTGGCGCATGCCTGATGAGCTGGCCAATGATAAGCCGTAGCCCATAATGGTATTGCCAAGATTGAAGGGCGCTGCTGTGGCAAACGAATGGCATCCAATGTCCGATGAAATATGAAAAGGTCCTAACTCTTCCTGAACCTGTTTTACTGCAGAAAAGATAGGCCTTTCAGGGCAGCCAGTGCACAGACCCGCCGGGCGAGGTGGTAACTCCTCCATTAGCACCGCAATGTCGTCATCGCTTAACGGCGTCTCCAGTGCGAGCACCTCGTCCAAACTCAGGGCAAGCGGAATAGCTGTTTGTTTCGATGCGAGAACGAAGCGCGTAATACCCTCGAGCATGACCTGCCCGGTATATTCCCCTGCCATGGGCATAACGTCTTTTCCGTACAGACGCGTTTGCACGTCGGCGCGCCGCAGCGCTGTTTGAATGCCCTGCTCAATGTATTCGGGTTGCCCTTCTTCCAACACGAGCACTTGTTCCTTGCCTGCGCAAAACGCGACCAGTTCATCGGGTACCAGTGGGTAAGCCACGTTTAGACAGTAGATAGGAATGTCAGTATCACCGTGGACAGTGGCCAATCCCTGCCGTTGCAGCGCTCGAATCACACTATTATATGAGCCACCGCAGGTAATGATGCCGAGTCCCTGATACTTACCGAGAAACAACTCGTTGAGCTTCTCACGCTTAATAAACTCAATAGCCTCCGGTAGTCGCTTGGCAATTTTTTCCCGCTCCTGCTCATACACAAAGGGTGGCAGGATAATTTTCTCCGGCTCACGTTGCGGAATGACAGGGTGATCCGAGTTGAACGAGGGGGGAACATTATCGCGTGCCGTGAACTCTCCGGTAACGTGGCAGCCACGGATGCGCATCATATAGAAAATGGGGGTATTCGACGCTTCCGACAGCTCAAAACCTTTCTCTACCATATCGACAATACTAGTGAGATTAGGTCGCGGATCGAGCAGCCACATCTGGGCTTTCATCGCAAAGGCATAGCTACGCTCCTGCATAATGCTCGAGCCTTCGCCGTAGTCCTCGCCGACGATAACCATCGCGCCGCCAGTGACGCCGCTCGACGCCAGGTTAGACAGTGCGTCAGACGCGACATTGGTGCCCACGGTAGACTTCCAAGTGACTGCACCGCGCAAAGGATAATTAACGGACGCCGATAGCATCGCCGCCGCCGTTGCCTCAGAACCGCTAGCCTCAAAATGTACGCCAAGCTCACCTAAAATATCTTGGGCATCGTTCAAGACGTCCATTAAGTGGGAAATAGGCGAACCCTGGTACCCACCGACATAGCTAACGCCGGACTGAAGCAGCGCTTTGGTTATGGCAAGAATACCCTCACCTTTAAAGGTCTCCCCCGCTCCAGCGCGCAACTTTTTAACTTCTTCAGCAAACGAACGTTCAGCCATTACCCGTGCATTCCTCGTGCAAAATAAGTGGTCTCAATACCTGCCTCAACAGCGTGTGTCCGGCAACACAACAATCGGGTTGTCCGATGACAGGCCTCTCCCATGACAGCCCTCTCCCATGACAGACCCCTCCCATGACAGGCGTCTTACCTAACAGGCTTACCCGTAAATCGACAATGCAAACCAAACCTGACGCGTATTCAACAGGCCGCACTGCGAGTGGATTGAGATTCATGGTGCATAACTTTGCTACCTAATGATACTTGTTAACCATATTCAAATAAGCTCGACGAAACCAGCGAGTTTTGCCGTCGCAAACGGCAATGGGGATGGATAATATTTTAAACCTAAAATATAATCGCGCTTAACGCGAATGTAAACGGAGAATCACATGCATCAGACCCTACTGCCAGAAGGCTGGACGCGCCCGCGAGGCTACGCCAACGGTATTCTCGCACAGGGTACCAAACACATTTTTTGCGGCGGACAGATTGGCTGGACCGATAAGGAAGTGTTTGAGTGCACTGACTTCGTTGGCCAGTTCCGTCAGGCCTTACTGAATGTGTTCGCCGTTCTTGAAGCCGGTGGAGCCGGCCCAGAGCACATGACGCGCATGACGTGGTATATCACCGACCGGGATCAATACCTCGCCCATCTCAAAGAGATCGGAGCAACTTACCGTGACATCATGGGTAAGAACTATCCTGCAATGAGCGTCGTCGTCGTGTCAGCGCTCGTTGAGGCCGCGGCACTTGTTGAGATCGAAGTCACTGCCGTGCTTTAAATCGAGCCATCAAGCTCGGCAACGCCAGATCGTGTCATAACAAACGTGGTCGTAGAGAGCGTCAGCACATCAATTGCGTTTTGATTCCAAATCCGCACATCGGCTTTCACAATACCTCGATCGGGCTTTGATGCCGAAGGCCTTGCAACCGTAACCTCGGTAACGCCATTCAGAACGTCATCGGGACGTACGGGCGCTAGCCAGCGGACTTGGTCAACGCCGGGGGACGTTAAGGTCGCCGTTTCGCCCATATAAGCATCCACAGCCATACGCATAAATATAGCGGTGGTATGCCAACCGCTAGCCATCAGCCCACCCACTGCGAGCGTCCGTTCGTGACTCTGCTCGGTATGAAATAGCTGTGGGTCGAATTGCACGGCGAAATCAATAATTTCCTGTGCGCCGACGCGATAAGGACCGAGATCGAACCGCTGTCCCACAGAAAAATCCTCTAACGCCTTCACTGTACGGCTCCTTTATTTTTGCCAAACCCCTTGTCAACCTAAGCATAGCCTGATAAAAACATTTTAAACTTAAAATAATCAAAAACAAACCAACAGCATATCAGTCCGACAGAACTTTTGACGACTGTAATGTGTACCAAGGATTCAGCATGATAACGCCGCGCCCTTCTCCCATGTTCAACGATAACAAACTCAAGCTGGGAATTTTTTCAGCCAACTGTTCAAGCGGTATGGCCGTCACGAAAGTCTCTGAGCGATGGGATAACAGTTGGGCGAACAACATTGATCTTGTTCGTCAATGCGATGATGCAGGCTTAGAATTTATGCTCCCCATCGCGCGCTGGATCGGTTACGGCGGAGATACCGATTTCCATGGCAATGTCCTCGAAACGGTTACCTGGGCAGCTGGACTCGCCGCCCATTCGAAGCGGATACAAGTATTCGCTACGGTTCATACGGCGTTCAACCATCCTATTGTCTCGGCGAAACAACTAGCCACCCTCGACCAACTCTCTAACGGTCGATTAGGACTTAATGTCGTCGCGGGCTGGAACAAACCCGAATATGACGCGTTTGGTGTTGACCTACCCTCAAATCACAGCGACCGCTACGCGATGGCGCAAGAATGGTTCGATTACGTTCAAAAGCTTTGGAGAGAGGACAAGCCTTTCGATTGGCAGGGAGATTTTTATCAGGGTAAGGGTGTTTACAGCCTGCCCCACCCAGCGCAGAACAACGTGCCCGTGCTTAACGCTGCAGCGTCGGAGGAAGGACGCGCATTCGCTATGCGTAATGCAGACTTTTTGTTTACCCCCGTCTTTGATTTTGACCAGGCCTCAGAAACAGTCGAGGACATTGCTATCAGGGCTAAAGCCGTTAACCGAAATGTGAAGGTACTGACTTTTTCTACGGTCGTTTGTCGCCCCACACAAGCAGAAGCTGACGACTATCTTGACTACTACGCCAACCAACATGCGGATTGGGAGGCCGTCGATAATTTAATGACGTTACAAGGGCTACATGCCCAATCGTTTACCAAAGAGGCTCTGGCCGCATTTCGAGACCGCTTCGCTGCAGGGCACGGGGGGTTTCCACTCGTGGGGACACCGGACCACATCGCCGATCAACTCGAGAAGATGAGTGCGACGGGAGTGGCGGGGACAACACTTGCATTCGTGGACTACGCGAAAGAATTCCCCTACTTTAGGCAGGAAGTCTTGCCACGGCTAGAGGCGAGAGGACTGCGCGCGCCCATGTAACTTTTTTACCTGTGTTGAATTTACTTGTGCTGCATTTACTTGTGCTGCATTTACCTTGTGTTAGACGAACTATCAGGACTGTATTACATTGCATTAAACACTACGAAAAAAATAATTCCATCGACATGTAGAGGACTTATCTATGAAACAGTTTCCCTTTCAACCCTCGATGCTTGCGAGTGTTATCGCAGGCCTGACGCTAGCACTTCCCGTCGCCGCGCAAAGCGTGCTCGAAGAAATTGTGGTAGTTGCTCAAAAGCGTGAGCAAAACATTCAAGATGTGCCCATTGCCATCAGTGCCTTCAGCGGCGCTCAAATGGATGCTCTCGGCGTATCGGAGAGCTTCGATATCGCGGCTTTCGCTCCGGGCGTGCACATTTCGGGGAACTTGGCGGGACAAAATACGCAATTCTCAATCCGTGGCGTCACGCAAAACGACTTTAACGACATCATTGAGGCGCCCAATGCCGTATACCTCGATGACGGATATATCGCAGTTGCACAAGCCCAAACCTTTGCTGTCTTCGATATCGACCGAGTCGAGATACTCAAAGGGCCTCAAGGCACGCTGTTTGGCCGCAATGCAACCGGCGGCCTAGTGCATTTCCTATCGAATGCACCCACTTTCGATGAAACAACAGGTTATCTGGATATCGAAGTCGGTCAATATGACGTACCCAACAACGCAAACCGGTTCGTAGTCGAAGGCGCTATCGGTGGTCCTCTCAGCGATACCGTCGCTGCACGCGTCGCGTTCCGCCACAGCAAGCAAGACGGTTACCTCGAAAACTTGTACACCAATGCCGATCAGCTCCCCTTCTTAGGTGATCCAGGACCCGGTGCCGGTGCAGATCTGGGCGACGATGACTCAACGGCCGCGCGGCTGCGTTTAGCTTTTCAGCCCAACGATCAACTGCGCATGGACCTGAGTTTGAATTACTCTGAAAGCGAGGTAGCAACAGGGCCTTACCAGAGCAAGTCCACACTAGGCATTGTTCAGGATCACGACGGCAACCCGAACACCCCGGCCGAACTGATTAACGTTATCAATACGCCCGCCAATGAAACACGCTTAACCGCACTGCTTGACCAAAATGGCAATGACACCGGCCTCGATGGGGGTGCTGACATTGAAGATGGCGACCAACTGTTACCAGGCGGTGGCGGCGGTCTACCGGGGCGCCTCGCACCCGGGGCTGACTTCTTTGGCTATCTAGACCCTGACGGCGACGATTTCACCTTCTCTGGCGACTTCGCCTTTGAGGATCAGGGCAGTACAGAAAACTCGGGCATCAACTTTAAGGCCGTCTACGATCTTGACAACGGCATGACGTTTACGTCGATTACCGACTTCAAACAGTATGAAAAGCTCTTGTTTATCGACGTTGATGCAGCGCCCGTTAACCAGCTGGCCAACTACGCAGGCGTCGACGGTGAATCCTTCACTCAAGAATTTAGATTAAGCGGTGAGACGGACAATAGCCGATGGGTAGCCGGCTTGTACTACCTGAACATCGACTCCACATCGGACAATGGCCTTAAAGGACCACAAGCATCATTCGCCGATGTCTTTGGCGGAGTGCCCATTGATGTGGGTACAGTTGCTCAACTAGAAACCGATTCCTACAGTGTCTTCGGTCAACTTGAATATGACCTAACACCGCAGTTGACGCTAATTGCCGGCTTACGCGCGATGCGTGAAGAGAAAGACTTCCAGTTGAATTTAGGAGTCGCACCATCGGAAAGCTCGTTTGTTGTAAACACCTCACCCTGCTTTGCGGGTCAGCTTAATGCATGTTTCCCCGGAACCGGCGTGCAATACAACGATGACATATCCGACACGCTATGGGCAGGTAAGCTGCAGCTGAGCTACGACGTTACCGAGGATTTCATGGTCTACGGTGGTGTTAACCGAGGCGTGAAAGCAGGCAGCTTCAACGCACCGCTCTTGGGCGCTTATTTCGGCTCGGGAGGCGACGCTGGACTACCTTATGAACCAGAGGTTTTGACCAGCTATGAAGGTGGCTTTAAAGCCACACTCGGTGACGGCTCAACGCGCATTAATGGTACCGCCTTCTATTATGATTACACCGACTACCAAGCGTTCTTATTTGTCGGCGTAGGTGGCGTAGTTATTAACAAGGACGCCGACAACTACGGCGTCGAATTGGAAATACAAACCAATCCCGTCGAGGGCTTAGACATCATTCTGTCAGGCTCCTACTTTGATGCTACGGTGAAAGATGTCGCTCTGCGCAATGGTTCACCCCTACCATCCAGCGACGTCGATCCAACCTATGCGCCTGAACTGCAAATGACTGGACTCGTTCGGTACGGATTTGATGCCTTCGGTGGGCGAATGGCCGTGCAAGCTGATGTGAGTTATTCAGACGAGTACTACTACAATCTACGCAACTTTGACGCGGATAAGTTCCCAAGCTACACCGTGGCTAACGCTCAAGTGAGCTTCGCCGTTAACGATTGGCTCGCTACACTCGCTGTTCGCAATTTGACCGATGAGCGCCCAGGCATCCAAGGCTTCGACCTCGCCACCTTATGTGGCTGTAATGAAGTAGCGTACAAAGCACCCCGCTACTACGCCTTTAGTATCCGCAAGGATTTCTAATGGCATTAGCAACGACCCGACGACGACTGCTGACTGGGGGCGCCGCTCTCAGTTGGTTTCTCGTCAACGGTAGCTGGCTACATATTTCTGCTGCCCAAGCACGAGCAGCAGGCTTCAGCCCGCAGAAACTAACTGGCGAACAGTGCAAGACGTTAGAGGTACTAGCGGACGAACTCGTTCCCGGTGCTCGAGCTGCAGGAATCGCCCCATTTATTGACAGCCAACTCACTGCTGGCGACGCATCACTCCTCATCGCGAAATACCTAGGTGTTCCTCCCGAGCAGCAGCTTGGCTTTTATCAAGCTGCTCTTGATAGCGGTACTCGCCTTCTTGCGACGCAAGACTTATCGGCGGCTTTTGCGATAGAACTCATAAGCAAGGATGAAGTCCTAAACTGGCAGGGGGCTCCAGCGAGTTTTTTCAGTTTTGTTCTCCGCGCCGATGCCCTCGACGTGGTCTACGGTACTGAACACGGTTTTGAGCAGCTGGGCATTCCTTACAGGGCTCATATCTCTCCTCAGGAGCCGTGGTGAAATTGGACACTGAACGCATGCATTCGCTAGATACTATTATCGTCGGTGCGGGAGCAGCAGGCCTACTATTAGCGGCGAGACTGGCCGAAACTGGTCGGCACGTGACGGTGCTGGAAGCCGGCCCAAAACGAAGTACCTCTGACCTTATCAGCTCGCAAATATGGGCACGCCGACTTAAATGGTCCGGACCCCATGTTGAAGAACTGGGGGACCACAAGGTAGGTCATGCCTTTAACGCGGGCTTCGGTACCGGTGGATCAGCAGTGCATCACTACGGTGTTTGGTTGCGATTACATCGCGGCGACTTTAGTGTGGCCTCTGACCACGGGGTAGGCCTTGATTGGCCGATAGACTACGACACGTTGCGCGCCCACTATGACAGTGTACAGAGTGAGGTTGGCCTCAGTGGCGATGCTGAGGCTGAAATTTGGCGTCCGGAAGGTGCCGACTATCCCATGCCGCCCCTACCGATATTTGCACAAGGGCGTGTGCTAAAAAAAGGCTTTGATAAGACAGGACGGCGTACAGCCCCACTACCACTGGCCATCAACAGTCAGCCCTATCGAGGTAGAGCCGCATGCCAATATGACGGATGGTGCGACGCTGGGTGCCCCATCGGCGCGCTTGCCAACCCCTTAGTTACTTGGCTACCTCGCGCGCAGAAAGCCGGCGTTCACATCGAACATAATGCGTTTGTTAATCGAGTTCTTCGCGATCCCAATAAAACCTCACGGATTACGGGGGTAGAATATTTTCAGGCTGGAGAGCGGCATACGCTGCACGCGCAGCAAGTCATTATTGCAGCCTTTACCGTTCAATCGGCCCGTATTTTGCTGAGCTCTGCAGACAGTAATCGTCCCGCGCCAGGCAATCAATTTGACCAACTTGGTCGCTATCTGACGTCTCATCCTGCAGGCACTGTCTTCGGATTATTTGACGAAGAGACCTACCCTCACCAAGGCGTATCAGGTGGGCAACTCATTAGCCACGATGATTATGATCAGAAAAATCAAGGTGCTGCTTTTGGCTCGTCGCAATGGCTCATCGCCCACGCCGTAAAGCCCCATGATCTTTTAGGTTACGGAACAGGTCGGCCCGATATCAGCGGCGAAAAACTTAAACCGTGGTTGCGAGATGCCGCTAAGCACGTTGGCAGTATGACGCTTGTCGCAGAAGATATCGCAAAACCAGAGAATCGCATTAGCCTTAGCGAGCAGCGCGACGTTAATGGCATAGCATTGGCTCGAACCGAACATAACTTGGATGCGCGAACCGCTCAGTTATGGGAGCAGCGTATCGCCGAGGGTCAAGACATTATGCGTGCGGCGGGCGCCCGAGAAGTTTGGCACGGGCCACGGGTGGCCATGCATATCATGGGTGGCACTGTGATGGGTAATGACGAGAAGCTCTCTGTCACAGACAGCTATGGCCGCGTGCACGACACAGAAAACCTCTATGTATCGGGCCCTAGTCTTTTCCCCAGCAGCGGCGCAGTGAACCCTACCTTCACGTTATCGGCTATTGCCTCCCGACAGGCAGAGCATCTGACAAAACAAGCTGACTAAGAAGCATCCAGCATTGGCTTAATTTATTTACTCGCACCCACCCCCATCGGGGAGGTGTTATTGATCAATGCGCCTTTGGCACAGTAGCGGCGATTGGTTAGAATAACGTTTTACATTTAAAACTTTCTCGCAGAGCACGAACTGCTCTCGAGGTTGGAGGGTTACAACATGGCTTCAAATACTCGCTGGGCTAAGCTCAACTGGGAAGACCCTTTTGAACTGGACGCCCAGCTAACCGAAGAGCAGCGTATGGTGCGTGACAGTGCGCGTCAGTATGCGCAAACCGAGCTATTACCGCGGGTGAAAGAAGCCTACCGCACAGAAACGACTGACCCCGCTATTTTTCGGGAGATGGGCGAAATGGGCCTGCTAGGTTCAACCATCGACGGCTATGGTTGCCCGGGCGTTGACTATATTTCTTACGGACTTATCGCGCGCGAAGTAGAGCGCGTGGATTCAGGTTATCGCTCCATGCTCAGCGTGCAATCGTCGCTAGTGATGTATCCGATCTACGCCTACGGCAACGATACGCAGCGAGAGAAATATCTACCTAAGTTGGCAACAGGTGAATGGATTGGTTGTTTTGGCTTAACCGAACCCGATCACGGTTCTGACCCTGGCGGCATGGTGACGCGGGCCCGAAGTGTGGAAGGCGGCTACCGTGTCAGCGGCGCCAAAATGTGGATTTCAAACAGCCCGTTTGCCGATGTGTTCGTTGTCTGGGCTAAAACTGATGATGATGTTATTCGAGGTTTTATTCTCGAGAAAGGCATGTCGGGGCTTAGCGCACCTAAAATCGAGGGCAAGCTTGCGCTCCGCGCCTCGACAACGGGCGAGATTGTTATGGAAGACGTTTTCGTTCCCGATGAGAACTTGCTTCCAAACGTCCAGGGTCTTCGGGGACCCTTTGGCTGCTTGAATAACGCCCGCTACGGCATTGCATGGGGAGCACTCGGTGCTGCCGAAACGTGCTGGCATACGGCGCGCCAGTACACCCTCGATCGCAGCCAATTTGGTCGCCCATTAGCCTCTAATCAGTTGATACAGCTCAAACTCGCCGACATGCAGACTGAGATCGCATTAGGATTGCAGGGCTGTTACCGCGCGGGTCAGCTGTTAAGCGCCGGGGAAATATCACCCGACCTGATCAGCCTCATCAAGCGCAACTCATGTGGCAAAGCGCTCGACGTGGCACGTAAAGCGCGCGACATGCTGGGCGGCAACGGTATCTCAGACGAGTATCCTGTTATGCGTCATATGATGAACTTGGAGGTAGTGAACACCTATGAAGGTACTCACGACATCCATGCATTGATCCTAGGGCGCAGCCAGACGGATATCCCCGCCTTCTGACGAGAACTGTGAGAGAGCACCGCGGGAGAGCACCACTATCGCTGGAGCGATAGACTGCGCTCACGCAATCTCAGCGCTGTGCAGGCGCGCCAATTGCAACGGGTCGCACGGGTGAACCTGATCCACCATCGATACGCAATGGCAATATCATGGCGCAGAAGTTATACACCTGCGCGTCGGCAATATCACTGAGCCGGCTGTTCTGAATTTGTAAGACGCCAGCTTGGCTTAAATTGTGATGATGAACCGCAAACGGCAAACCTTCGGGCGTGCCGTCGGCCGGCGCAGCCTGACCCTGTAGCATGCCGGTCGCTACTGGATCAGTGAACGGGTTATCAAGAGAGACCAATACAACGCCGAGCTCGCCAATGTACTGCACTGCATCGTAAGCCAGTCCAGGGCCCATTCCGTAATACTCTTCATCCGTCATGGGATCCGTCCACTTTTCACCCCAGCCCGTGTGAATAAACACAACATCGCCCGGTAAGATACCTCGCTCAGCCATACCTTGCGCCTCGAGCATGCCATCGATGTCCGCCTTAGTAACCAGCGCTCCGGGAGCCAAACGTTCACCCTTTCCTACGAATGCCTTGGCATCAAGCAAGATGCCGCTAGTAACGATCGGGGGCACGTTCTCCACGCCCAACTTTAAAAGTGGTGAGGCTGCGTTAGGCTTTACCTCCGATTGATCAAAACCACCGAAATAGCGCGCGTCATCGGCAGGGAAATCTCCTTCACCGCTCCAGGGCTCGCTCAGATACCCAAAATGCCCAAGGGCATCCATCTGAGTACCCTGCGCTGCGTGCTCCCCGCTGACCGATTCACCGTTAAAGGCATGCAGTGACCCGGGGAGCCCAGCGGTCCCTCGAAAGCTGTACTCGAGCGGCGCGCCAAAGGGCGATTTCGGCATGGTGTTACTTCGCACATGAGATAGCTCGTAGGACTTCGCTCCGGGCGCTGTCATTTGCACCGCGCATCGAGCCCACGTTTCCGCGCCCAGCGCCCGGGCATTACCCACTTCATCTCCTGGGGTAGACGAACCCCAGTCAAGCCCATGGCTGGGTGAACTCATTAAAAAAGTGAACGAACAAAGCGCCGATATTAGGGGCAGCTTGCATAGGATCTTATTCATGGCTATTCCTCTCGCTGAAGAAAATGTACTGAGTTATCACCCTTCGATTACAAACGCGGCGACCCCGAAGTTCAAGATGTTTTTTATTTAAAATGTTTTTGTGTCACGATGTCTGTTAACCGCCACACCCAATAATAATGACCAATGGAAAGTCCTTATGACGACAAGTGAACCACGTACTTTATTAACCATTCTTGGACCTGGCATCTTGTTCGCGGGCGCCGCAGTCGGTGTCTCACACCTGATTCAATCGACCCGCGCAGGCGGCCTTTATGGTTTAGCACTTATTGGCTTTATTCTGTTTGCCAACTTGGCCAAATACCCTGCATTTCGCTTCGGAAACCAATACGCCGCGGCGTCGGGTAGTAACCTCATTGAAGCTTATAAGCGTCAAGGACCTTTCTCGCTATGGGTATTCATTGTTTCAACGCTGCTCACCATGTTTGCCGGCTGCGCGGCTATATCGATTACCACCGCGGGCCTTGCCAAAGTCACCTTCGGGCTCGACATTGATACGTTTGTCTTAGTTCTTGGTGTTTGGGCGGTTGTGGTAACTATCTTATTCTTAGGCGAATACAAAGCGCTAGACGCCATTGTAAAAGTCCTGCTCGGCTTTCTGACGGTGACCACACTGATCGCCACGATTATGGTGCTCCCGCAATTAGAAATACCTACTATCGCGGCATTTTGGCCAGAAAGCTTTGAACCGACCACTATTATTTTCATCGCCGCACTCATTGGCTGGATGCCGGCTCCACTTGATACTTCCGTATGGCAGTCATTGTGGAGTCAAGCGAAGGCGAAAGCCGACAATCGCCAGGCAACACTGCGAGAATCTGCCCTAGATTTCAATGTTGGCTTTATCGGAACAACAGTTTTAGCGGTGTGCTTTGTGATCATGGGTACGGCGGTAATGCACAAAGCCGGTATCGAATTTGAAGCGAGTGCTGCAGGCTTTGCCGCCCAGCTCGTTGATATTTATCGGCAAACCCTCGGTGACACCATGGCGGTTCTAGTCGGTGCTGCCGCCATGGCCGTTATTTTCACCACAACACTGACTGCGATTGATGCATGGCCACGCTCAATGGCGGGCGTCATGCTCATCATGAAGAACAAAAATAACCCGGAAGAGCATGCAATCTCACAAATTAGACATCCTTATTACTGGCTGTGGATGGCAGTACTTCTTGGGGGCGCAGCGATCATTCTGAAGCTGCTATCACACTCATTTAGCTTGCTCATCGATATAGCAACAACCGTGTCATTTCTGACTGCCCCGCTATTCGCCATACTCAATCACATCGCAATGTTCTCTGACGACATACCCGTAGACAAGCGACCGAGTAAAACGATGTATCGATGGAGCCTGATCGGCATCGCGTCACTGGTTTTATTCACTGTGGCTTATGGGGTCGTTCGACTGACGAATTAATGGGTGTGTAGAGCTCGACGATAAGCCGTCGCAGCGTGATGAGCTGAGGATCTCCAGCAGGTAGTTCGGATTCTGCACGGACCAATAAACTGATAGCCGATTCACCGACAGCGCGCTCAATGCCACGGCGCGCCAATGCGCGACACAGCGCTGCGAATTGTTCTTCGACGGGGAGTCTCTCACTGCTGCTGCGACTCCTGTTCATCCACCAGATGAGCGGTGCCAACACCACAGCCCAACTCCCAAGCAGCACTGCAACAAACCAACTCACTTTGATTTCCCCGAACCATGATTCAAGTAGCTCGACTTGCTCATCGCCGTTAAAACCGACAATAAAACTCTGCCACTGCCAAGCAGCGGCGTCATAACGCAGGCGAAGCCAATTCACCATACTGACACCGCGAAACCGATAGGCCGATAAAAGAGAGTCTGCAAGAAAACCCTCCTGCCCTCGAAGAGCCTCTTCGAGACCTTGTTCGACACGTTCGGGGGCTACCGCCGCCGTAGGATCGACGCGCACCCACCCTTGATCGTCGAGCCACACCTCCGCCCAGGCGTGAGCATCGAACTGGCGAACGATAAGTGTGTTGTTGAGCGTGTTCAGCTCTCCGCCTTGATAGCCACCGATAATACGAGCAGGAATGCCTGCCATACGCATCATGACGACAAAACTGTAAGCATAGTGTTCACAAAATCCGCGCAGACTTTGGAAGATAAACTGATCAACAAAGTCATCGTCGTCAATCTTTGGGGGCTGTAGCGTGTAATAAAACGGTTGTTCACGAAAATAGCTGAGCACGCGCGCAATCAACTCCGGCCCATTACCCACAGCGTTGACCTGTCGCTCTACCCACTCACGTGTCAGCGGATTTAGATTGCCAGGTAACGCAAGCTCTGTTTCACGGCGCCAAGGCGACAATTCAGGCTGTAGTGACGATTCAGGCCACGTCACCACATCGTATGCAAACGTACTCTCCAGCGGTTTTCTCACTGCGAGACGAAAATCCCAGGCTTCAAATACACCCGCCGTTGGGCTCTGTGCATAAGGCATGGCATAGAGCCAATGGCTCATAGTCGGTTCAATGATAATGCGGTACTTTAAAGAATCACCTACGGCTATCGGCTTATCGAGCTTTCGCTCGGTCGCGGGGTGATCACTCCAACCAAGAGTGCGCCACGCCCCATCCGCAAACTGATTAAGCACCATACCGCGCCAGTACAACTCGCGCTGAGGAGGAATCTGGTCTTCAAACTGCACACGAAACGCAACCTCAGCAGACCGACCTAAGCGAGTAACGTCACCCGGGCGCAGTACACCACTCATACCTGTCGTAGCTTGCGTATTCTTAGACGGCACGCTCCATAACGGGGCAATACGCGGAAACAACAAGAACAGCACGATCATCATCGGAATCGCCAAACCCAGCATACGTAACGCGAGGAGAGGCTCACGCCGACTGATGCTTGCCGAGGGGCGTTGATTAAGTGCTATGAGACTAACCACCAGCAGTAGGGTGCCGACGACGCTATAGAGGGCGACCGGCAGTTCTTGGTTATACAGAAATTGCGTTGTCATTATAAAAAATCCGAGCGCCACAAGAACGTAACCGTCTTTGGCACGAACCGACTCGATTAATTTTAAGGCTGAAGCCACTAATAGCAGCGCCACCATAGGATCTAAGCCAATGAGCGTTTGGTAGCTCGCGATAACCGCACCGCCAGCAGCTAGACCGAGTAAAAGACGTAGCCACCTCGGTGGCATGAGCACTCGCTCACGATGCATCTGTAAGCGCCAAAGGGCAGCGCCGAGGTAAATAGCAAGCACCCAAAGCGGCACGCGGGTTAAATGAGGGAGGATCACATAGAACTGACAGCCGATTAGCCACCAGAGCGCATGCCTCGGCAACGCTGCGCCAGTATTCACGAGACCACCTCGCCACTATGGCCGGTGATGCCGTAAAGAGACAGCTCACGCAGAACCTGCTCGCGATGCCGATCACCCGACGATTGAGGAATCTCCTTACCAGGAAGGCGCAATCCGAATTTATCGCCGCTCGCATCAAGTCGTAAAGCCCGCCAGCAAAGCCAAGATAAACGCTGCTCAACGCTGCCGGTATCGAAGTCTTCCCAGTCTAGCCAGTGTTCCTCGCTGCTCGGCACACTATAAAGGCGTGTTTGCAGCGTTTGGCCGCGTGCCAAAGCACGCCAATCAATGTTCCGCGGAGAATCCCCCGCGCGATATGCACGAAAGCCTGCCAGATCATCCAGCCCTCGCATATCACTAACACCCCCAACGCCGTCGTCATTCCGTGGTAATGGGGTGTCTGATGCCGGTAGAGGCTTGGGGTAAACCAACGCCTGTACATCGAGCTGAGCATAGCTCCAGCAGCGTAACAAACCTAGTGGGTAGACCGACTCAATACGCAGCCTAGGCGGGTGAAACCACCCTCGCCCAGCTACGGTTTGATACAACGTAATCGTCGTGTCCTGCCCTACCGACACATCGACGACCTGTTGCGCATCAGGCCATTCTAAATACACCGTGTAGTGTCCTGATCGTTTTCCACCCGCTTTTAAACGCAAGGTGAATCCTGATTGCTGTCCGGGAAAAACCGGCTCTGCAGATACGGCAGTAATGGTAAGACCCATTAAATTACCGTGGGTGTAATGCACTGCAACAATAAAGAGCATGGCTAACCAAAAGGTCAATCCATACGTCATATTGTTCTGATAGTTGATCGCCGTGAGCAACATAATGAACAAGGTAAGGATGAATAAGAAACCCGCGCCGGTAGGGAAGATGAACAGCCGCCGCTGCTCGAGAGTAATGCTTCGCGCTGGAGGTAATCGGCGACTAAGCCAGCGCAGCGTTATTCGATTAAGGCGCTCTCTTATGCCCACACCGAATCCTTCAATCGGGAATCACATCAACACTGCGCTGCATCATTGCTACTAATGCCGCACCGTCTCCCGCGTAATCCGCGCTGGGCACTAGGCGATGTGCGACGACCGGCTCAATAACGGCTTGCACGTCATCAGGGACTACATAGTGACGTCCTGTCATCATTGCCCATGTGCGCGCGGCAGCGACAAGAGCCAGCGCACCGCGTGGCGAAAGACCCATGGCGAACTCGGGAGCGTTGCGCGTAAATGCGGTCAAGCGCTGAATGTAAGCGAGAAGACTGTCTGACAAAGTCACTTCAGCAACGGCTGCGCGGATCGCGGTCAACTCATCAGCAGAGATACTGGCGGGGAGTGACACGTTGCCACGCTGCTCACCGCGTAACAGCAATTGCCGCTCTGCCTGCGCGTTGGGATAACCCAAGCTTAAGCGCATTAGAAAACGATCGAGTTGTGATTCAGGCAGTGCGTAGGTGCCCGATTGGTGTATGGGATTCTGAGTCGCAATCACGAAAAATGGGCTCGGTAATGGCCGTGTTTCACCATCAATACTGACCTGTGATTCAGCCATTGCCTCAAGCAAGGCACTTTGGGTCCGCGGCGTTGCACGATTGATTTCGTCCGCCAATAAAACTTGGTTGAAGATTGGGCCAGGTTGAAAATCAAACTGCGCACTTTCGCTATTAAAGATTGATACGCCAAGAATATCCGACGGCAACAAGTCCGAAGTGAACTGCACTCGCCCGAAACTCATCCCTAGCGTAGTAGCTAGCGCATGTGCCAACGTGGTTTTACCCATTCCAGGCAAATCTTCCAGCAGTAAATGCCCGCCAGCCAACATGCAGCACAGTGCTTGGCGGATCTCTAGTTCTTTGCCAAGTAGCACGTCGCCTATATTTGCAATTGTTCTGTCGATTAGCGCATTCACGGCGACCGCCCTTGAGTAGCTATAGCTAAACGGTGGATGCGAGCGCTCTAAACCCGCGCTCACAGTCCCGCTGAATATCCTCGATGTGCTCTAGCCCAACAGCAATGCGGATAAGCCCGTCGCTAATTCCAGCGTCAATCCGCTGCTCGCTCGATAGCCGTCCATGCGTGGTAGTCGCCGGGTGAACAATCGTAGTTTTAGCATCACCTAGGTTCGCTGTTAGCGACATAAGCTCAGTAGCGTTAATAAACTGCCATGCTTCAGCAGTACCACCGTCAAGCTCGAATGACAGCACACCACCAAAATGTGACTGCTGACGACAAGCAAGTTCGTGACCGGGATGTGTCGGCAACCCAGAATAATTGACTTTGCGAACCTGCGGCTGGGTTTGTAACCACTGAGCGAGGGTCTGAGCATTCTCTGAATGCGCCCGCATTCGCAGCGACAACGTTTCCAGTCCCTTTAAGAATACCCACGCGTTAAAGGGGCTCATCGTCGGCCCGCAGGTCCGCAAAAAAGCATTCACTTCACTCATATCCGCTTCGGTGCCTACGACCGCGCCCCCGAGAACACGCCCCTGCCCATCGAGGTATTTGGTTGCGGAGTGAATAACCATATCCGCACCGAGTTCCAGTGGACGTTGAAGCGCTGGCGTACAAAAACAATTGTCGACAACTAAGCGCGCGCCAGCATCTCGTGCCACGGATCCAAGGCTTGCTATATCTGCCACTTCACACAAAGGGTTGGATGGTGTCTCGCAATAAAGCAACCGGGTTGTGGGCTTTATTGCCTGACGCCATGCGCTGATGTCTCGCAATGGAACAAAGGTGACATCGATGCCAAACTTCACAAAATACTTTTCAAATAGCCCAAAAGTACTGCCAAACACGTCTCTGGAGCAAATAACGTGGTCGCCAGCCCGCAGAAACGCCATGCACACCGACATGATTGCTGCCATCCCTGACGCGGTGGCCTCTGCAGCCTCTGCTCCTTCAAGCGCAGCGAGCCGTTCTGCAAAACTTCGGACTGTAGGGTTGGTATAGCGCGAATAAACATTGCTGCCTTTTGCGTCAGCATCACCCGAAAAGCGGGCAGCCGCGTCCTCAGCTGATTCAAAAATATAGCTCGATGTCGTGTAGATAGGTTCGCTATGCTCGCCTTCAGCAGAACGAGAGATACCTGCCCGAACCGCTTTCGTTTCGGGGTGCGCATCGTCTAACCACTGTCCGCGATCTTGAGTCACAGTCTGTCCTTAATTGTCATTGTGTAAGCCCACTACTCCGCCATCTTGGGCAACGGCAAGCCGCAAGGCTGAACCCTCTGAACGTGCAGCTTCAATACTACGCAAATACGCTTGATCAATAGTTCCCGCGGAGTACTCACCATCGAAGACCGACGACTCAAAGCCATCAATACCCTCGTTACCTTCTCGGGAGCATTCAAACAAATCTTCTAAGTCTTGATAGACCATCCAATCGGCACCTATCAGCTCGCAAATTTCTTGAACCTCACGACCATGGGCAATCAGCTCGCTGGCAGCCGGCATATCGATGCCGTATACATTAGGGTAACGAACAGGAGGCGCTGCGGAGGCAAAGTAGACCTTACGCGCACCTGAGTCGCGTGCCATTTGAATAATTTGTCCACAGGTAGTGCCGCGAACAATAGAGTCATCAACCAATAAAACCGTTTTATCTTTGAACTCGAGTGGCACTGGATTGAGCTTCTGACGCACTGATTTTCGTCGCTCATCCTGGCCCGGCATAATAAAAGTCCTGCCAATGTAGCGATTCTTCATAAAGCCTTCACGAAACTTCACCCCCAACTCGTGGGCGAGCGACTGGCCGGCTACCCGGCTGGTGTCCGGAATAGGAATAACCACGTCGATGTCATGATCTGGGCGCTCGCGTAGAATCTTACGCGCGAGGCGCTCTCCCTGGCGCATACGCGTTTTGTAAACCGATATGCCATCCATCATTGAGTCAGGGCGGGCAAAATAAACATGCTCAAAAATACACGGCATCAATCGCGGCTCTTTTGCACATTGACGACGGATAAGCGCTCCATTCGGATTGATGTATACCCCTTCCCCTGGCGCAACATCACCCAGCAATTTAAAGCCCAATACATCGAGGGCAACACTTTCTGAGGCGACCATGTACTCGTCCCCACCGTGCTTCCCTTGGCGAATGCCTATCACTAATGGACGGATCCCATTGGGATCGCGAAAGGCAACGACACCGTGGTCGGCAATCATAGCGACCGCGGCATAACCACCTTCACATCGTGTGTGAACTGCCTCCACAGCAGAAAAAATATCCTCGGGCTCAGGCACCAATTTTCCCAAACGCTGTAATTCATGCGCAAAGACATTGAGCAGTACCTCCGAATCTGAATCGGTGTTGAGATGGCGAAGATCACTGCGAAATAGCTCAGCAGTAAGTTTATTAGCGTTCGTCAGGTTGCCGTTGTGCGCAAGCGCTATGCCGTAGGGAGAATTGACATAGAACGGCTGAGCGAGGGCCGTACCTGAACTTCCCTGGGTGGGGTAACGAACGTGCCCAATACCAAAATTACCCAATAGTTGCGACATATGCTGAGTTCGAAACACGTCGCGAACAAGCCCCTCACCTTTACGCTGAAGAAACTTACCGTCTTTAAACGTCATAATCCCCGCTGCGTCCTGACCACGATGCTGCAGCATCGTCAGCGCGTCATAGATATCCGCAGCGACTTCTGCATTTCCAACAATACCGACCAGGCCACACATGGGCGTACTCCCGCCTTAAAGCATCTCTTGGGACTCGAGACTCTCACCAATCGTTTCGACCGGCTTAGCTTCGAGAAGATCATCAAAATTTTCGCTGAACCAGTCAGCCATTTCATCGAGCATGGGCATCAATTTCGCATCGTTTAACCAATCCTCTTCAGTGTCTGGCAACATCCCTTTGAGCATCAAAGTGACCACCATCATGATCACGAGACCCCGAAACAAACCAAACACGCCACCAAGCAAGCGATTGCCAAGGTTAAACCCCGGCTGTCGTAATTGCTTCGCCAGTAGACTGCCCACGACACTAAAAATCGCAAGAACACCGATAAACACCAAGCCCCAACCCACTAAATACCTGAGTGTCGGACTGTCGCTGATCGTAATGAGGGACTCAGCGAGGGGCTTAGCAAGCACATTGGCACCGACAAATGCACTAATCCAACCGAGTAGCGATAACGCCTCCCGGGCAAAGCCGCGCATGATGCCCACCAGTAAAGAGACAGATACCGCCGCCACAATCACCCAATCAAGACCATTAAAATGCTCAAGGGTGCCGGTTAACGTGTTAATTGGCTCGTCCATAATATTTATTGCTCGTAGCGCAGAATCGCAGCGTTGACGCCAAAGGATTGATCAATGCGTGCCTTGATACTCACCAATTTCGCTCGCTCAAGCTTAGGACCAATCTGAACTCGCCACAACGCCTCTTTACTGCGAATAACCTCTCGAGTGAATGCTTCGTAGCCTTTGGCCTGGAGGGCGGCAACCAGCTTGAGGGCTCGCTCCCTGTCCTTAACGGCAGCCACTTGTAACACCCAGCTCTCGACAAAACCGGCAGTATCGAGTTTCACAGGCTTCGGAGATTCATTTCGCGTTACCGCAGGATCGATCTCTTTAGCACTCGGTAAATTGGATATCCCGCCACTCAGCGTCGCTTCTAAGCCGTTATCATCAGCGAGAGCTGTAGCAAGATCAGCATTAGCTTGCTGCTCGGGATCAACGGCCGGGGCAACATAAACGGGCTCAATATCAGCCCGCGAGGATTGGGGGCTTGTCAATGGCGCTTCGTCAATTTGGGGAGGTGTTGCCGCCTGGCTTAAGCGCAGAGGCTGATCAACCGTGGGCTGCACAAATATAATCGGCCAAAATACTATCGCCAATGCCGCAAGCACTGCTGCTCCCACAAGCCGCTGCTTAATAATAGGTGTCATTGAACGTTGGCTCCAAGATTCAATGGTGAAGTTACAGGGCACGGTCGCTGATCAAACTGTGCGAGCAACGCCCCGACGGTGACAAACGAACCAAATACGACGATACGATCACCAGCGTCTGTAGCGTCAAGCAGGTGGGACGATAGATTCTCCATGGAGTCGTAGCACTTACACCGCTGGTCGCCTATCAACGCCGCAACCGCCTCGGGATCTGCTGCTCGCGCGAGACCGGATAAGGGGGGTAAATGCCAGTAATTCACGTGAGATGACATAAGGTTGATCATATCAAGAAGCGGCTTATCCGACATGCCTGCAAACACTGCATGACACGCGCCCTGAGAGGGATCGACGTCGAGTGCAGCGACAAGCGCTTTTACCGATTCTCGATTGTGCGCAACATCGCACCACACATCGCGATCACACCATTTCAACTGTTGCTGTCGACCCGCCACCTTGACGGTGCTTAGGGATGCTCTTATCGCAGATGCCTCTTGATCGACACCAAGAACGTCTAACACCACAGCGGCAGCGGCCACATTTTGAGGCTGTAGCCCCTTCGGGAGCACCAGTGGGAGCGTTAAGCCGGACGGCAATGTGAGCTGCTTGTCATGGAGTTGCCATTCACGGCCAACTTGGTAAACCCTAGCATCCAAGGCATCAAGCGTGGCTCTGAGCGTCTCTGGCACATCGCTCTCTGCAATGACTGCTGGTCGCGCCCGTCGTGCCACCCCCGCTTTTTCGATCGCGATTAAATCTCGACTGTCACCCAGCCATTCGGTGTGATCGAGACCAATACTGGTAACCACGCACGCATCAGCGTCGATAATATTCACAGCGTCGAGGCGTCCACCTAAACCAACCTCAAGGATTTGCCAAGACACACCAGCCCGCTTGAACAACCAGAGCCCCGCTAACGTCGCGTACTCAAAATAACTGAGAGATACGTCTACCTCAACGGATGCCTTTTCTATTGCTGAAAACGCCATAACGATGTCGTTATCGCTCGCAGGCTCCCCATCAATAACGATACGCTCGTTATAACGCCGCAAATGTGGCGACGTGTACACGCCAACAGATAAACCTTGATCGCGTAACAGCTGATCCAGCGCGGCAACACAGCTGCCTTTGCCATTGGTACCAGCTACCGTAATTGTCTTATACGAAGGGTTGAGAAGATCGAGGTGGTTTGCGACTGCACGAACACGCTCGAGACCCAGATCAATAGATTTTGGATGCTGCTTTTCAAGTTGAGCGAGCCAAGCTGCTAGGACGGGTTCAGTCATCAGTGTTAGCGTCAGCGCCTTCTAAGTCCTCGGCCAAAGCCATATCCTCGTCCTGAACCCCTTCCCTGGCAGTAGGCGAGCCTGCGAACTTCGACAGCAAACTGCCAATCGTGTCACGCATTTCTGCTCTGGGAACAATCATATCGATTGCACCATGCTCCAGTAAAAACTCGCTACGCTGAAAGCCCTTGGGCAATTTCTGACGGATGGTCTGCTCGATGATATTAGGCCCGGCAAAGCCCGCCCGGGCATCAGGCTCCGCGATATTAATATCGCCCAGCAGCGCGAGCGAAGCAGAAACCCCGCCATAAATAGGATCAGTCATTACTGAGATATAAGGAATACCCTGTATTTTTAAGCGCTCGATAACAGCAGATGTCTTGGCCATCTGCATAAGCGATATCAGCGCCTCTTGCATCCTAGCGCCACCCGAGGCGGAGAAACAAACAAAAGGAATTCGATGTTCCAAAGCGAGCGTAGCTGCGCGGGTAAATTTCTCACCGACCGCATAACCCATTGAGCCACCGTGGAAATTAAATTCGAAGGCTACGGTAACTAAATCCGCACCCTTAAGCTTACCCCGCATTGCAATCAGAGCATCTTTCTCGCCCGTGCTTTTTTGCGCGGCAGTTAACCGATCCCGGTATTTGCGCTTATCTTTAAACTTGAGACGATCGACGGGTTCTAGATCGGCAAAAAGCTCTTCCCGATCATCTTTGTCTAAGAAGAAATCAAGGCGCTGGCGAGCACCGATGCGCATATGGTGATCACACTTAGGGCACACGTCTTGATTGCGCTCCAAGTCAGGCCTATAAAGCACTGAATCACACTTAATGCACTTCTTCCACAGTCCCTCTGGGACACTTGCGCGTTTGGCCGTGTCGTCCTTTCGTACACCCGAGGGCAGAATTTTATCAATCCAGCTCATAGCCAACTCCGTCAGTGGTCAGTACGAATTATACCTGCTCAAGCTCAGGGTGCGGAAGCTACCTTATTAACGCCTGTGCGGATATCGGTTAGTAGCGCAACCGCTCTGTCGATAGCTGCGGCTTCCGTGTCACCGTTCGCAATACCCTGGGCAATCGTATCAATGAGCGCACTGCCCACCACGACACCGTCAGCAATGGCAGCCACATTCGATGCAGACGCCGCATCTTTAATGCCAAAGCCTACCGCCACGGGAAGCGACGACACCGCACGTATCAAGTCTAGGTGGTGTCTTACATCAGCCACATCGAGATTACCTGCGCCAGTAACACCCTTGACAGCCACATAGTAGATGAAGCCACTCGCACCGCTAACAATCGTTGCAATACGCTCGTTGGGCGTCGTAGGCGATATCAAGAAAATATTGTCGATACCAACACGTATTAAATGCTCATTGAGCCCGCTAACCTCCTCGGGAGGTAAGTCAACGGTAATCACACCGTCGACGCCTGCGCTTGCACAGGCGTTCGCAAATGCCTCATGACCCATCCGTTCAACGGGGTTGGCGTAGCCCATCACGACGACAGGCGTTTCAGTGTCTTGCTCTCTAAAGGCACTTACCATGGCCAATACATCACGCAAGGACACGCCATTTTCAAGCGCTCGCTCGTGACCCAGCTGAATCACTGGGCCCTCAGACATGGGATCTGAAAATGGCACGCCGAGTTCGAGAACATCGGCGCCAGCAGCGACTAATCGATGCATCAAAGGTACTGTTGCACTGACCGAAGGGTCACCTGCAACAATGTAGGGAACTACGGCCTTTTGACCCGCAGTCCGCAAAGCGTCGTAACGTGTTTGTAAGCGACTCACAAATTTTCCTTAAACGTTAATGCCTTCGAGGGCTGCTACAGTGAGAATATCTTTATCGCCTCGGCCCGATAGATTAACAATGATGTGCTGATCCGGCGTCATTTGAGCTGCCAATTTCTCCGCATATGCGAGGGCGTGGGCAGTCTCTAAAGCAGGCATAACCCCTTCCATGCGAGTCCACCGATGGAAAGCAGCGAGTGCTTCATCATCGTTAGCTGCAACATAATTCACCCGGCCGATATCCTTTAACCAAGAGTGTTCTGGACCTACCCCAGGGTAATCTAGTCCTGCAGAGACAGAATGCGTGTGTGAGATTTGACCATTTTCATCTTGCATCAAATACGTCCGATTACCATGCAATATACCGGGCGTGCCCGCTGACAGGGGCGCCGCATGCTCACCAGTTTCGACACCGTGACCCCCAGCCTCCACGCCGTACATAGCAACCGATTCATCCCCCAAAAACGGATGGAATAGCCCAATCGCATTGGATCCACCGCCCACGCAAGCAACCAGCGCGTCAGGCAACTTACCCGTCATCGCTAACGATTGATGTCGCGCCTCACGGCCAATAACGCTCTGGAAATCACGCACTAGCATCGGGTAAGGGTGCGGACCTGCAACCGTACCAATAATGTAAAAAGTGTCATCGACATTGGTCACCCAGTCGCGCATCGCTTCATTCATGGCATCTTTCAACGTTCGAGAACCGGACGTTACCGGAATAACTTCTGCGCCCAACAACTTCATTCGGTAAACGTTGAGTGATTGCCGCTGAACGTCTTCTTCGCCCATGAATACATGGCACTCTAAGCCTAAGCGCGCTGCTACCGTCGCACTCGCGACGCCATGCTGCCCGGCCCCGGTTTCAGCAATAACTCGCTTCTTACCCATATGCTTGGCAAGTAATGCCTGCCCAATAGTGTTGTTAACCTTGTGAGCACCCGTATGATTCAAGTCCTCACGCTTTAAAAAAATACGCGCGCCACCAATGTGGTCAGACATACGGGCCGCCTCGTAAAGCGGCGAAGGTCGCCCCACATAATGTGCTAGATCCTCATCGAACTCGCGCTGAAACTCCGCGTCGTTCGCGAGGCGTCGATAAAGATCTTCAAGGTCCGCAAGCGCAGACATCAATGTCTCAGCGACAAACTTACCGCCAAACTGGCCAAAACGACCGTGCTCATCAGGCACGCTCGCATAGAGTGCAGGATCATGCTTAGCTGTCATCTTATTACCCTTTTATCGCCGCACGTGCGGCTTCAATAAATCGTCGCATTTCGTTGTGATCTTTGACACCCGGAGAAGACTCGACGCCGCTGCTGACATCCACAGCCACCGGTTTAACCTGGCGAATACCTTCCGCTACATTAGCGGGATTAAGGCCTCCCGCCAAAACGAGCGGCCGATTAAATGTCTGCGGTAGCGAACGCCAGTCAAATTGCGCTCCGGTACCACCAAACTGTCCGTTGTGAACCGCATCGACAAGAAAGGCTCGGGCACCGGGATAACGACTAGCCTCTGAAATGAGATCGACGCCTGGTTCGGCACGTAACGCCCTAATATAGGGCACCGACCACTGCTCACAAAACGCCGGCGTCTCGTCACCGTGAAATTGTAATAGGTTGATAGGTAACGATGCCAACACTGACTCAACCTCAGCTTCCGTGGCACTCACGAATAGCGCGGTAATCGTTGTAAACGGCGATATTGCCTCACAGATCGGCCTGGCTTTGTCGATAGTAACAGCCCGCTTGCTTTGAGCCCAAAAAACCAATCCGATGGCATCTACGCCTAACAGGCTCGCCGCGCTAGCATCTTCAGAGCGTGTGATACCGCAAACTTTGACCTGCACTGAGTGCACCTACAGATAAGTAAATAAACGGACGTGATTATAGCAGAGAGAAAGGGCTGACAACGACTGTGCTACTAGATTTTGCCCGACAAAAAAGCGGGACCTTCAGGTATCGGAGGTAATTCAAATCGCTCGGGGTAATAAACCGCAACCAAGTACAACCCGGCGCCCGATGCCGTATCGGCGGCGGCGGCACGATCTCGACCCAACAGCAGCTCCTGCAACCACCCTACCGGCCGGAGGCCCGCACCGATCATTTGCAAACTACCCACTATGTTTCGCACCATGTGATGCAGAAATGCGTTTGCCATGATGTCCACAATAACAAAGTCGCCCCAACGGCTAACGGAAAGCTGCAGAATTTCACGCTTTGGCGAGTTCGCCTGACAGTGTGCGGCGCGAAATGCGCTGAAATCATGTTCTCCGATCAGTGCTTGCGCAGCATCAGTCATGCGCTCCACATCCAATGGTCGGCGGAAGCAACTTACCTTGCCATCTAAGTGTGCAGGTCGGATTGCTGTATTCGCAATCACATAGCGATAGCGTCGTGCATAGGCGGAAAATCGCGCATGAAAATCTGGCACCACGGGGACTGCCCAATGAACACGCACACTGCTTGGCAACAAGCTGTTTGTTCCCATGACCCATGCTTTAGGACTCCTGCCAGCCGCGTCATCGAAATGCACAATTTGCCCGTAGCCATGAACGCCCGTATCGGTACGTCCCGCACAATGGGTTCTAATCGGTTTATTGCCTATTTGTGATAACGCTTGCTCAAGGGTTTCCTGAACGGTCGCACATTGTAAATGCGGCTGCGCCTGCCAGCCGTGAAACGCAGACCCATCATACTCAATACGAAGGGCGACACGCGTACCTTTGACCAAACAGCTCGCATCTAATTGTTGCCCGGCTGTCTTTTGTTGCCCGGCTATCTTTTGTTGCCCGGCTATCTTTTGCTGTTTAGCCACTTTCACTCAATGCGCAGCAACAATTCTCTAGCTTCGGCTTGCTGCTGAAGGTCACCTTCATTAATGACCTCTTCGAGCACAGGCCGAGCACCCTCTTCATCACCCATGTCGATATAGGCGCGTGCAAGGTCGAGCTTCGTTTCAATAGGGTTAGTGTCGGATGCATAGATCAAGCCTAACTCACTATCGTCATCGGGCTCCTCAAAGGGCGGGGGCGTGTCCATACCTAAGACAGCCGCTAACTCAGGTGGCAGAGCATTATCATCTATCGTTAGGTTTACATCGCCCAGACCCCCCCAGTCTGCACCCAACTGAGTGTCAGTAGATGCATTGTCCTCGGGTTCGCGCGGAGTTTCAGCAGCGACATCCGCTGACGTATCGATGCCGAGTTCCAGATCTAATGCCTGGTCTACATGCCGATCCTGCTCATGTGAATTAGCTAGAGCGCTGAGATCGGGGGTCACAAGATCATGGGGTTGCTCATCAACAAGGTCAAATTCTACCGGCTCTAAGCCAGAATCCGCCATCGCCGAAGCTTCAGTGGACGTTAGGGGTGACACTGCACGGTCCGCCGTAAAGCCAGCTTTCATAGGACCGCTAGTTTCAACACCCCTCGTTTCATCAGCCAACTCACCTAAGTCGATGCCACTCGTACTGGGGACATTGTGATCGAGCAAAGCGAGAGCTTGTTGAACGGCTTCCGTATCGTGAGTTTGTTCAATCGTCTTCACGAGCGCTTCGGCCTCAGCTCGACGGTCGTGCTGCAAATAAATCTTTATGCGCTTCAAGTAAGGCGCTGGGCTCGTCGGGTCTGCTTTCGAGGCTCGCTCGAGTAAGTCCAGCGCATGCTGGTAACGTCCGTAAGCAACATAAATATCGGCTTCAGCAAGCGCGTCTGCAATGACTGTCTCTTCTAGGTAGTCATTATGCAGATCTTTACCGTATCCGCGTTCTCCATTCTGCGATTCACTCGCACTGGAAGCCGTGACCTCCCTGGGCAAGTCGGCTTTGAGAGGCTGAATCGGCTCTGCCGGCGCAGCGGGCACGGTTAAAGGCGCACTAACGCCGGTTGGCACGGTAAGCTTTGTTCCCCGCCGAGCGAACAATACACCCGCCACAGAAATCAATAGTACGCCACCGAATGCAAACACCCACCACGGCAAGCCTGCTAGCTCATTCATGCTTGAGCGCTCTGACTCTTTCTGAGCTGCCTGCGCAGCCATATACTCTTTTTGTTCGATC
>Ga0209652_1000251_pt1 | contig 45787 bp, 45 predicted proteins | sample SaaInl74LU_5_DNA_FD_184641 | JGI IMG/M metagenome (GOLD analysis project Ga0209652, IMG submission 184641) | Marine microbial communities from expanding oxygen minimum zones in the Saanich Inlet - ESP_74LU_5_DNA (SPAdes) (version 2) | ecosystem: Environmental > Aquatic > Marine > Intertidal zone...
CGTCTGCCGCCCTCACGGGTGAGCAACACCCACGACAAAGCGCCGCTCGTCGCTACGCGTACACCAAATCCGGGCTGGGAGGCGTCATAGACATCGTATCGATGATCTTTCGGCTTGAGCGAACGGATGAGCGCGTCAGTTAGTCGGACCGTTGACAGCTTAGGCATTTCTGGGTTCCATATGGGTGCCAAAATTGATGCGCTGGTACGCAATGGCATGGTACGAAATGGCACGGAATATTCAATATAATATGATATATAAAAGGAAAAATGCAGTACTATGGCTCAGCGCGAAACTATCTAGCAGATAATTGTGGATCAGGAGGTCCCCCGTTCAAGCCGGGGCGCTGGTACCACCCCTCACTCCCCGATGCGGAATTCCTGCACCAAGGTGCGGGTCGCGCTGTCGTAGATGCGGATCACCCCATCATCGCCGACGATCACGCTTTGCCCGTCGATCACGCTGATGCCCACCGCCCCGACCCCTGCGGGCAGGGTGAAATCGCCCGGTGCCACAAACACAGGCGCAGAAGTTGCGTTCAGCCGGATGACAAGCAGCGCCACGATGGTTATGACGCCGATGATCATCACCGCGGTCAGCACCGTCACCAACACCTTCAACCACCGAAGGGAGGCGGGCAGCGCATCGGGCAATTCCGCGTCAGGGGGCGTTTTCATGGGCAGGGCCACTCGCATCGTTACGGTCCTGATCGGCCCGGACCCGGCCGGCCGCCTTGATAAGGCACTGGGCGACGCCGTGCCAGAGCACGAGGCGCTCAGCCGTTCGCGGTTGGCCCGCTTGATCGCCGATGGGGCCGTGGCGGTCAATGGCGCGGTTGTCACCGAATTGCGCGCCAAGCTGGCCGAGGGGGACCGCGTCGATATCACGATCGACGAGGCCACCGAAGTCGCCACCGCGCCCGAGGCCATCGCGCTGAGCGTGGTCTATGAAGACGATGAGCTGATCGTCATCAACAAACCCGCCGGGATGGTCGTGCATCCCGCACCCGGCACGCCAGATGGCACCTTGGTCAATGCGCTCTTGCATCACTTCGGCGGCAATCTCTCGGGGATCGGTGGCGAAAAACGCCCCGGCATCGTGCATCGCATCGACAAGGAGACTTCGGGCCTGTTGGTCGTGGCCAAATCCGACCGCGCCCATCATGGGCTGGCCGACCAATTCGCCGATCATTCCATCGAACGCGAATATATCGCGCTGTGCCACGGTGCGCCCGATCCCGGCGATCCGCGCTTGAACGGGGTGCGCGGCGTCAATTTCGAGCCGGGCGGCATCCTCAAGATCACCACCCAATTGGCCCGCCACAAGACCGACCGCCAGCGTCAAGCGGTGCTGTTCCAAGGCGGCCGCCATGCGGTCACCCGCGTCAAGCTCGAGGAAAACTTCGGCCCCGTCGCGCGCGTGGCCTGCCGGCTGGAGACGGGGCGCACCCACCAGATCCGTGTGCATATGACCCATGTGGGTCATGCCTTGATCGGCGATCAGGTCTATGGCGGGCGTAGGCGCGTGTCGGACAAACTGCTGGGCGCAGGTCTGGCCGCGCGGATCAACGCCTTTCCACGCCAAGCCCTGCATGCCGCAAAGCTTGGCTTTTGCCACCCGGTCACGGGCGACGATCTGCTGTTTTCCGCCGATCTGCCCGAAGATATGGCCGCATTGGTGCATGATCTGCGCGCGGTTACCGCCTGATCTGTGCGAATTCGCAATGGTTCATCACGAAATTGCGACTTGCTGTTCATCTACGCGAGGCTCATGATCTGAACTCTTCGGTTCACTTCCACCTCTTGACAGAAAGTTAACCGATTTTACATAAACCCCGATGCAACCTGATAGGGGGCTTTACCGATGGCCAGCTACACCAATTTGCCGGCACCGTCGCCGGAACAGGGTCTGAACCGTTATCTCCAGGAAATCCGGCGTTTCCCGATGCTGGAGCCGGAAGAGGAATATATGCTGGCCAAGCGCTGGGTCGAAGATCAAGACCGCGACGCGGCCCATAAGCTTGTCACCTCGCATCTGCGCTTGGCTGCGAAAATCGCCATGGGCTATCGCGGCTACGGCCTGCCGCAGGCCGAGGTGATCTCCGAGGCGAATGTGGGCCTCATGCAGGCGGTCAAGAAATTCGATCCCGAAAAGGGCTTTCGCCTTGCCACCTATGCGATGTGGTGGATTCGCGCCGCGATCCAAGAATATGTCCTGCGCTCTTGGTCGATGGTCAAACTCGGCACGACCAGCGCGCAGAAAAAGCTGTTTTTCAACCTGCGCAAGGCCAAGGCCCGCATCGGCGCGCTGGAAGAGGGTGATCTGCGCCCCGAAAACGTCGCGCGTATCGCCCATGATCTCGGCGTGACCGAGACCGAGGTGATCTCGATGAACCGGCGTCTGTCGGGGGGCGATGCCTCGCTCAACGCGACCATCGGCTCCGAGGATGATGGCGCGACCCAATGGCAAGATTGGCTGGAAGATACCGATGCCGATCAAGCAGGCGATTACGCCGAGCGGCAAGAATATGAAAGCCGGATGTCCCTGATGACGCAGGCGATGGAAGTGCTCAACGAACGCGAGCGCGATATCCTGACCCAACGCCGCCTGCGCGACGATCCTGTCACGCTCGAGGATCTGTCGGCCGTCTATAACGTCAGCCGTGAACGCATCCGCCAGATCGAGGTGCGCGCCTTCGAAAAGCTGCAAAAGCGCATGCGCGATCTGGCCCGCGAACAGGGCATGCTGGCCACCGCCTGAACGGGCGCAGCACAGGCAAATCAAAGCGGCGCGGGGGAAAATCCCTCGCGCCGTTTTGCATTCGCGCCTTGCCCCACGCCCCTGATGGCCGCTACCAAATGCGTCGGATGCAGGGGAAAGCGCGCATGACCGATCATATTCGTTGGGGCATTCTGGGTGCTGCGGGTTTTGCGCGCAAGACCATGGCCCCCGCCTTGAACGAGGCGCGCCGCGCGCGGCTTGCCGCGCTGGCCACCCGCGATCCTGCCCGCGCCGCGCCCTTTGCCGCCATCGCGCCGGGGCTGCGGGTCCATGACAGCTATGACGCCCTTTTGGCCGATCCCGAGATCGACGCCGTCTATATCCCGCTGCCCAATGCGCTGCATGTCGATTGGTCGATCCGCGCGGCCCAAGCGGGCAAGGCGGTTCTGTGCGAAAAGCCCATCGCCCTGCATGCATCCGATTTCGACCGGCTGATCGCTGCGCGCGAAAAGACGGGCAAGCTGATCGCCGAGGCATGGATGCCCGCCCATCACCCGCAATGGGCCGCTGTGCGCGACCTGATCGCTGCGGGCCACTTGGGCGCGCTGCATAGCGTCACGGGGGCCTTTACCTATGGGCTGGCCGACCCCGGCAATATCCGGCTTTCCGCCGATCTGGCGGGCGGTGCGCTGCGCGATGTGGGCGTTTATCCCATCGGGGCCTTTCGCTTCGCCACAGGCCTTGAGCCAAAGGTGATCTGGGCCGATGCGATCATGGAAAACGGCGTCGACACTTCCGCTTGGGTGCAGGCGCGCGCGGGCGATATCCGCTTTTCCTTCCATGTCTCGATGCGCACGACCCGCTATCAATCCATGGTCTTCGAAGGCAGCCATGGGCGGCTCAGCGTCATGGCCCCCTTCAACCCCGGCCAATATGGCCAAGCCGATCTGATCTTGGCCATCGAGGGCCAGCCTCAGCGCACCATCTCTTTCCCCGATGCGCGGCAATACGCGCTGCAAGTCGAAGCCGTTGCCGCGACCCTTCTCGACGGGGCCGCTTTCCCTTATCCTCTGGAGGCCGCGCGCGGCACACAGGCCGCAATCGACGCAGTATTTGCAACGCTGGATGAGAAAGGTGTCGGGTATGGACCGCAATGATGACGACAAGATCGAGGGCTGCTTGAACGGCGAACAGCCCGATACAACCAAGGACGGGATGGGCCAGCGCCTGCTTTACATGGTGCTGATCTGGATCATGCTCAGCCTCAGCCAAACGGTTCTGACGCTGCTCACCGTGGTGCAATTCATCATCATGCTGGTCAATACCGGCGAGCGGAACAAGCGTCTGGCCGATTTCGGCACCGATCTCGGCATCTGGATGGCCAAGGCCGCGCGCTACCAATCCGCGGCCTCCGAGGTCAAACCCTGGCCTTGGACCGATCTGGATTGACGCGCCTACATCGCGGCCCATTTCAAGGCGTGATCACATCGCGCCACAGGAGCAAGCCAGATGTCAGACGACACCCCGATCATCGCCCAGAAATCCCCCTTTCCTGTCGAGGTATCGGCCGGAAAGACATATTTCTGGTGCAGCTGTGGCCGGTCGCAAAACCAGCCCTTTTGCGATGGCTCGTATAAGGGCACGCCGTTCCAACCCCAGAAATGGACCGCCGAGAAAGATGGCCGCGCGTTTTTCTGCGGCTGCAAGGCCAGTGCGAACAAGCCGCTTTGCGATGGGGCGCATAACCGGCTTTAGACCCGGCGGACACTCTGCGCGAAAAGTATCCGAGCGAATTTGTAAGGATTGACTTTTCCGACTGAAACAATCAGGTTTGGGGGCGACTCGCATCGTAGGAGCCCCCAATGCCCGCGCGCCCATATGCCAGTGCTTCGCATGAGCGCCAGACAGGCGCGGCCGTCTCGGTGGCGGCGGAATTGCTGGCGGAATTGCTGGCGGAATTCGGCGGCGCGGTCTGCCCCTCGCTTTGCGCAGCACTCGAACGATTGATCGACCGCCAGACCACGGGCCAATCCGGGGGGGTGCGATGATCATCTGTCACTGCAACGGCATCACCGACACCGAGATCCACAGCGCCATCGACTGGATGCGTGCCGCCGACCCCGACACGATCATCACTCCGGGCAAACTCTATCGCGCGCTGGGTCGCAAACCCGATTGCGGCGGCTGTTTGCCGCTTTTCATGGCGACGATGGCCGCCTCACCCGCGATGGGCGTGCCGGCCCACTTGCGCGGCCTGCGCCGCCGGGAGAGCGCCACCTGACAAGATTTGCGCACAGGATTTTGCGTGGCGTCATAGATCCCGAGATCTGACGTTGCCATATCACCAGCCGTTCGGGCGATGGGCCCACAGGCCAGACAAAAGGAGCAACAACCATGAAGGGCGACGCCAAAGTCATCGAATATCTCAACGCGGCGCTGCGCAGCGAACTGACGGCCGTGAGCCAATACTGGCTCCACTACCGCCTACAGGAAGATTGGGGCTATGGCCGCATCGCCGCCAAATCGCGCGCCGAAAGCATCGAAGAGATGCACCATGCCGACAAGATGATCGCGCGCATCATCTTCCTCGGCGGTCATCCCAATCTGCAAAAACTCGACCCGCTGCGCATCGGCCAGACCTTGCGCGAAACGCTCGAGGCCGACCTCGCCGGCGAACATGACGCCCGCGCCCTCTACATCGAAGCGCGCGATCACTGCGAAAAGGTCAGCGACTACGTCACCAAGGCGCTGTTCGAAGAACTCATCACCGATGAGGAAGGCCATATCGACTTTCTGGAAACCCAGATCGACCTGTTCGACCGTCTGGGCGAGGCGAATTACGGCCTGCTGCAGGCGAAACCCGCGAACGAGGCCGAGTAACCATGCCGCGGTGCGCCCATCCGGCGCACCGCTCGCACAGCGGGCCTCAGCCCTCCATCGCCTCCAACTCGTCGATGAAGCCCTCGATCATCGACAACCCCTTGTCCCAAAACGCAGGGTCGGAGGCATCCAGCCCAAAGGGCGCCAGCAAGTCCTTGTGGTGCTTCGATCCGCCTGCCTTGAGCATGTCGAAATACTTGTCCTCGAACCCCGGCGCGCCCTCGGCATAGACGGCGTAAAGCGCATTTACCAATCCATCGCCAAAGGCATAGGCATAGACGTAGAAGGGCGAATGCACGAAATGCGGGATATAGGCCCAAAAGGTCTCATAGCCTTCCATGTAGTCAAAGACCGGCCCTAGGCTTTGGGCCTGCACGCTCATCCACAGCGCGCCGATATCCTCGGGTGTCAATTCCCCCTCGCGGCGCGCGGCGTGCAGCTTGCACTCGAAATCGTAAAAGGCGATCTGGCGCACGACCGTGTTGATCATATCCTCGACCTTGCCCGCCAGTAGCACCTTGCGCGCGGCTTGGTCCTTGGCCTCGGCCAGCATGGTGCGGAAGGTCAGCATCTCACCGAACACGCTCGCCGTCTCGGCCAAGGTGAGCGGCGTGGCCGAGAGCAATTCGCCCTGCTCGGCGGCCAGCCGCTGATGCACGCCGTGGCCCAATTCATGGGCCAAGGTCATCACATCGCGCGGTTTACCCAAATAGTTCAGCATGATGTAAGGATGCACATCGCTGACGGTCGGATGGGCGAAGGCACCCGGCGCCTTGCCTTCCTTCACGGCTGCATCGATCCAGCCTTGGGTGAAAAACGGCTCGGCCAGCTTGGCCAGATCGGGATGGAACCCGGCATAGGCGCGGCTGACCAGATCGCGCGCCTCCTCCCAGCCGAAAATGCGGTTCTCCTGCAGGGCCAAGGGCGCGTTGCGGTCCCAGACCTGCAAACGCTCCAACCCCAGCCACTTGGCCTTCAGCGCGTAATAGCGATGGCTCAGCCTTGGGTAGGCCGCCACCACCGCATTGCGCAGCGCCTCGACCACCTCGGGCTCCACATGGTTCGACAAATGCCGCCCCATCTGTGGGCTGGGCAGCTTGCGCCAGCGGTCCGAGATTTCCTTTTCCTTGGCCAGCGTGTTGTGCACCCGCGCAAACAGCGGGAGTTTCTCGCCAAACCCCTCTGCCAGCGCGCGCGCGCCTGCCTCGCGCCGCGCGCGGTCGGGATCGGTCATCAGGTTCAGCGTCGCCTCGATGCCCAGGGGCTCCGCCTCGCCTGCGACCGCGAAATGCATCCCCGCGATAGTCTCATCGAAAAGCTTGTTCCATGCACTCGCCCCCACGACCGATTGATCATGCAGGAATGTCTCCAACTCATCGGACAGCTGATAGGGTGCCATCGCGCGCATCCGGTCGAAGACGGGGCGGTAACGCGCCAAATCCGGATCTGCGCCAAAGACCGCCTCGTAATGCGCCTGCGCAATGCGGTTGAACTCGAGGCCGAAAAACACCAGCGCCGTCGTGGCCGCGGTAATGCGGTCTTGCATATCCGACATGAACTTGGCCCGTGCGGGGTCGGTCGTATGCTGGTAATAGCGCAATCCCGCATAGGACATGATCCGCCCCGCGACCCGGTCGATCGCCTCGTAGCGGCGCACGCAGGCCAGCATCGCGGCCGCATCCAATACCGCAAGATGCCCTGCATAGGCGGCGGCGAAATCCGCGCATTCCCCCTCCAGCCAAGCCAGATCGCGGCGCAACTCCGGCGCATCGGGCGCTGTGTAAAGATCGGCGAGATCCCATTCGGGCAACCGCCCCAGCGGCATACCGCCGGCATCCGTGGCGGCATCGCGGGCAATCTGGGCAGCAAAGGGCAGGGTCATATCGCACCTCATGAAACGCATCTTTCCCCCGATATGCCCTTCCGCGCCCAAGGTCTCAACCCGCCGCGGCGCCAATCCTTCTCTGTTTCATAAATATCCCGGGGGGCGACGGCCCAAAGGGCCGTCGGGGGGCTGGCCCCCCGCTTGCGCCACGCCCTTGGCGTGCGCTCAGATCTCCACCGCGCCGCCTTCGCCGATCGGGGGCAAATCTGGCGCGGCCTGCAAGGGCGGGGCATCGGGTGCGCGGCGGATCACGATATCGCCATTGGGCAAAAGCTCGGGCAATTGGTAATGCGACAGATCATCGACCAGCGTGCCCAGACGCTCCAGCATCGGCACCACCTCGTCCGCCAAAAGCGGGCGCATCTCGTCCATCAGCCCCTCGAATATCTCGCGCGCACCTTCCCCCAATAACCCAAGCCCGCGGCGCAGATCGTCCTCGGGTGCGGGGGTTTGTGCGGGCGCAGGAGCGGCCAGCCCCAAAGCCACCGCAAAGCAGAGCATCCGGAAAACGGCCTGTCGCATGGTCGAACCCTCCATGTTCCTTGCCGGTATATGGGAAGCCAAACCGCCCATGTCACCCCACGGGATCAAGCGCTGCGGCTTGCGATCTCTTCCCAGGCGCGGTTGATCGCGATCAGCCGCCGCTCGGCCAGCCGCATCGCTTCCTCCGGCACGCCGCGCGCCATCATCCGGTCGGGATGGGCCGCGCGCACCGCCGCACGCCATGCCGCGCGGATCTGATCAAGGCTCATCTCGGGGCTTACACCCAGAACCCTATAGGGGTCGGGCGCGGCATCGGCGACATAGGCCGCGCGGATGCGACGAAACGCAGGCTCGCTCAGCCCGAAAATCTCGGCCACCCGCGCCAAGAACGCATCCTCGGCCGGGTGATAGGCCCCATCGGCAGTCGCGATATGAAACAACCCGCCCATCAGATCGCCCAAGACGCCCTCGCGCGCGCGCCCGCGAAACATCCGCGCGATGCCTGCGGCATATTCCTCGAACCCCGCCACATCCTCGCGCGCAAGGTTGAAGACACGCGCCGCCGCGCGCTCCTCGGCGGGGGGGATGTGAAACACCTGGCGGAAGGCCATCACCTCGTCGCGGGTCACCCGGCCATCGGCCTTGGCCATCTTGGCCGACAGCGCGATCACCGCGATGGTAAAGGCGACCGATCGCTCGGGCGGGCTGCGCAGCCGGTCGAAAACAGCCGACAGCCCCTCACCTTTGGCAAGGGCCGAGAGCGCGTCTTGAATGCGAGACCACAGCGACATGGCGGCGGTCTTAGCTCAAAACCCACGCCTCTGTCAGCGCAAAGCGCAACCGCTCACAGCATTTTCTGCATCAAGACCAGATCGTGCCAGCGCCCGAATTTCCATCCCACCTCCGGCAGCCGCGCAATCTCGCGATAGCCCAAAGCGGCATGGAACCCGGCGCCGCCCCCATTCTCGCCTGCCACGCCTGCGATCATCGAATGCATCCCTGCTGCGCGCGCATGCGTCTCGGCCGCCACCATCAAGGCGCGGCCCAGCCCCGCCCCGCGCGCGCCTTGCGCCACATGGATCGAATGCTCGACCGTATGGGCATAGCCCGGCCCTGACCGAAACTGGCCATAAATCACGAACCCCACGACCGCGCCTGCCGCCTCGGCCACGAAACAGGGCTGGTCGATGATCTGCACCGCAAGCGCCTGGGCGTCTTTCTCGGCGGTGGTAAAGGTTTGCGCCGTATCGCGGATCACATGGTTCCAGATCGCGGCGATCGCTTGTGCATCTGCGGGCGTCGCCTGTCGGATCACAACACAACCTCACCATTGGGCGTGGCGATCCGCGCCTCCATCCGTGGCAAGGGCGCTTCCGCCACCGAAATCCGCACATCCGTGACAAGCGGCGCCAGCGCCGCGCGGAGCGCGCTTGCCTGCGGCGAAAAAAGTGTCAGCCCCACTAGCCGCGCACCCAGATCGGTCAACCTTGGGGCGGGGTGCGCGGTGCCCTGCCACTGGATCAGTGCCGGAAACAGCCCGTCAAAAGGCAAGATCCCATCCTCGGGCACGCCCATACGCCAGCGCAGATCGGCGCGCGCCAGATCCCATGGCCGCCCCGTGCCGGGGGGCGCATGCGCCAAGGCCGCCTCCAGATCATCGCAGCGGCAAATCCATGTCGTGGCGCGCGGCGCGCCGGTGAAACGGTCCAGATCGAACCAGCGCGGCTGGGCAGGGGTGGCACCTTCCGGGTCAATGGCGATCACCTCGAGGTAATCGGGGCCAAGCGACATCAGCCGATTATGTGTGCCCATATGCGGATGCTGCCCACCGGGCTGCAGGGCCAAGCCCAGCTTGGCCTCCACTGCCTGCGCACCCGCCGCCAGATCGGTGGCCGCCACCGCGATATGATCAAGAACCAGCATCCGTGTCGTCCCCCGCCCGCATTACGTCGCCCACCGCCTTGCGCACAGGGTCGAAACCTTTTCTTGTCCCCCCCATGTCCGAGGTCAAGTCCGCGCTGCGCCAAACTGCCTATGCCGCCCGCAAGGGGGCCTTTGCGCTCTGCGCACAAACAGGCGCGGTTGCGGCCGCGACCACCCATCTTCTGGCCGAGATCGGCCCGGCCCAAGGCCGCGTGATCGCGGGCTACCTGCCCATCCGCACCGAGATTGATCCGCGCCCCGCGATGGCCGCCCTCCATCATGCAGGTGCGCGCATCGGCGTGCCTGTGATCGCAGGGCCGGGCTTGCCCCTCGATTTCCGCCTCTGGACACCCGATACCGCCCTCATCCCCGGCCCATTCGGCGCGATGATCCCGGAAAGCGGGGATTGGGTCACGCCCGACACGCTGATCGTGCCACTTGTGGGCTTTGACGCCGCCTGCAACCGCTTGGGCTATGGCGGGGGGTTTTATGACCGCACGCTGGCGCGCCTTGCCGCCTCCAGCCCCGTGCGTGCCATCGGTTTGGCCTTTGCCGCGCAAGAGTTGCCACCCTTGCCCCTTGAGCCCACCGATATCGCCCTCGACGCCATCGTGACCGAGACAGGCGTGATCCGGCCTGCGACCCACCCATGATGCGCGTTTTCCCGCTTGCCCCGCCGCGCGCCCGCGCCTAAGCCAAGGCCATGCGTATCCTTTTTCTTGGCGACGTGATGGGGCGGGCAGGGCGCGCCGCGATCACCGAGCATCTGCCCACACTCCGCACGGACTGGCGCCTCGATTTCGTCGTGGTCAACGGCGAGAATGCGACCGCTGGCGCGGGCCTCTCGGCGGGCCATGCCAAGGAATTGCTCGATGCCGGTGCCGATTGCCTGACCTTGGGCGATCATGCCTTCGACCAGCGCGACATGCTGCAATTCATCACGCAAGAGCCGCGCATCCTGCGCCCGCTCAATTTCGCCAAGGATGCGCCGGGTGCGGGTGCGCGCGTCTATCAAGCGCGCGGCGGCAAACAGGTGCTGGTGGCCCAAGCCTTGGGTCAAGTTTTCATGAAACGCCCCTTCGATGATCCTTTCTCGGCACTCGACGCGGTGCTCAAGAAATTCCCGCGCGGCGGCAATGTGCAGGCCGCGCTGATCGACATTCATGCCGAGGCGACATCCGAGAAAATGGCCATCGGCCATTTCTGTGACGGGCGCGCCAGCATGGTCGTGGGCACCCATACCCATGTGCCGACGGGTGACGCGATGATCCTGCCCGGCGGCACCGCCTATCAATCCGATGCCGGCATGTGCGGCGACTACAATTCCGTCATCGGCATGGACAAGGCCGAGCCGATGCGCCGCTTCATCACCGGCATGCCGCGCGAGCGTTTCACCCCCGCATCGGGCGAGGCGACGCTGTCGGGGCTGATGATCGAGACCGATGACCGCAGCGGCGTGGCACTTGCGCTGCATCCCGTCAGGCTGGGTGGCCGTCTGTTGCGCGCAGGCCCGCCCGATGCGCCGTGATTGGCTTCTCTACATCGCGATCTTGATCTTTTGCGGCGCGGCTTGGGGCATCACCCAACCCTTGGCCAAGATCGCCGTGACCGCAGGCTATCGCCATTTCGGCATCATCTTTTGGCAATTCGCCATCGGCGCGGTCCTCTTGGGTGCGATCAATATCGCGCGTGGCCGCCCCCTCCCGCGGGAGGGGCGGCATCTGGCCTTTTGCACCATCATCGCGCTGATCGGCACGCTTTTGCCCAATGCGGCGAGCTATACGGCCGCCTTCCACCTCCCCTCAGGGATCATGTCGATCGTCTTGTCTTTGATCCCGATGCTGGCCTTCCCCGTGGCGCTGGCCTTGGGGCTTGATCGCTTTTCGCTCGTGCGGCTTTTGGGGCTCTGCCTTGGTCTATGCGCGATCCTGCTCATCGCTCTGCCCGAAAGCAGCCTGCCCGACCGCGCCATGGTCTGGTGGCTGCCCTTGGCGCTGGTGGCGCCCATGTTCTACGCGATCGAGGGGAATTTCGTCGCCCGCTACGGCACCGAGGGGCTCGATGCGGTGCAGGTCTTGCTGGGCGCCTCGCTAGTGGGCATGGTCTTGGCCGCACCGCTTGCGGTGATGACGGGCCAATTCATCATTCCCACGGCACCGCTCGGCGTGTCCGAGTTCGCGATCATCGGCTCATCGCTCGCCCATGCCATTTCCTACACCCTCTATGTCTGGCTGGTTACCCGCGCCGGATCGGTCTTTGCCGCGCAAGTCTCCTATCTCGTGACGGGCTTTGGTATTTTCTGGGCCAAGTTGATCTTGGCCGAGACCTATTCTCCGTGGGTGTGGGCGGCCGTCGTGCTAATGCTGGCCGGGCTTGCGCTTGTGCAGCCGCGCAAACCGCCCGAGGTGGTCGCCTTGCCATAAGATGCATCGCGCGCGCGCTTGTGCTGCGCTGCCGCATCGCTAGACTTGGCCTTATGTGTCGTGCGCGAAGGGACCAGTATGATCGACCTTTCCCTCTCCCAGACGGGCCAAGGCTTGGCTGCCATCGCGATCATGCTGATCATGTTCGCGCTGTTCCTGCGCGAGCGTTGGCCGACCGAGGTGGTGGCCATCGGCGGCGTTGCGGCGCTGTTGATCTTGGGCCTTCTTCCCTTCGATCGTGCGACCGCTGTCTTGTCGAACCCCGCGCCGTGGACGATCGCCGCCATGTTCATCGTGATGGGCGCGCTGGTGCGCACAGGCTCGCTTGACCGGCTGACCAAATTCGCCGAAGCCAAGGCCGCCTCGCATCCGGCGGTGGCGGTGGCCACGCTTTTGGCTTTCGTGGCGTTGGCCTCGGCCTTCATGAACAACACACCCATCGTGGTGATCATGCTGCCCATCTTCGTGCAGATCTCGCGCATCCTTGGCACCTCGCCCTCCAAGCTGTTGATCCCGCTCAGCTACGCCGCGATCATGGGCGGCACGCTGACCTTGATCGGCACCTCGACCAACCTGCTGGTCGATGGCGTGGCGCGCGCCGAGGGATTGGCCCCTTTCACCATTTTCGAAATCACCCCCATCGGCCTTGTCGTCGTGGCTTGGGGGCTCATCTACCTGCTGGTTTTCGGTCGCCATCTTTTGCCCGAACGCAGCTCGATGGCCGCCCTTTTGGGCGGTCCGCGGTCCAAGCCCAAATTCTTCACCGAGGTGGCGGTGCCCGAAGGCTCGGCACTCATCGGCCAGAATGTCAACGAAGTCGATCTTTTCGCCCGCGAAGGTGTGCGGCTGATCGATGTGCTGCGCGGCGATGCCTCGCTCAGGCGCGACATGTCGGGCGTCGTGCTGCAAGCCGGTGACCGGATCGTCTTGCGCACCGACATGGCCGAGGTTCTGGGCCTGCAAGCCTCCAAGGAGCTCAAGACCGTCGATAAACTCAGCTCGGTCTCCACCACCACGGTCGAGGTGCTGATCACGCCGGGCGCGCGCATGGTGGGCCGCAGCTTGGGCAGCCTGCGCCTGCGCCGCCGCTACGGCGTCTATCCGCTGGCCGTGCATCGCCGGAACCAAAGTATCGGGAGCCAGATCGACGACTTGGTCGTGCGCGTCGGCGATACCTTGCTGATCGAAGGCGATCCCGAAGATATCCAACGCTTCGCCGCCGATATGGATCTAGTCGATGTCTCCAAACCCTCCGAGCGCGCCTATCGCCGCGGCAAGGCGCCCATCGCCATCGCGGCCATGGCTGGGATCGTGATCCTTGCAGCCTTCAACATCGCCCCGATCCTTACGCTCGCCGTGGTCGCGGTGGCGGTTGTGCTGCTGACGGGCTGCATTGATGCCGAAGAGGCGTTTTCTTTCGTCGAGGGGCGGCTCTTGGCGCTGATCTTTGCCATGCTGGCGGTGGGTGCTGCACTCGATCACACCGGCGGGATCGAACTGATCGTCGGCCGCATCGCGCCTGCCTTGGTCGATCTGCCACCATGGGTGCTGGTCTGGGCGGTCTATTACATGACCACGATCCTGACCGAGCTTGTCTCCAACAACGCCATCGCCGTGATCATGGCCCCCATCGCCATCGCCCTTGGCCAGACCATGGGTGTCGATCCGCGCCCGCTGGTCGTGGCGGTGATGATTGCGGCCTCGGCCTGTTTTGCCACCCCCATCGGCTATCAGACCAATATGCTGGTCTATGGTCCGGGCGGCTACCGCTTCACCGATTTCATGCGCATCGGTATTCCCCTCAACCTCAGCCTTGGCGTGGTCGTCTGTCTGACCATCCCGCTCATATGGCCGCTGTGACTGCCTGACGCCGAAGCTGCGCAAGGACTACGCCCCGGCGCGTTCGCTGGTCTTCTCTGTTTCAAAAATATCCCGGGGGAGGCCGCAGGCCGGGGGCAGAGCCCCCTTTTCTGTGACGCCGACCCGCGCGCTCAGCTTTGGCGCGATCGCCGCATCTCGAACCGGCACACCCGCGCCCCTTGCGCGCAGCATGTGGTTTCCACCGCCTGCCAGCCTTGGCCACAAAGCCGATCAAAGAGCCGCGCGAATACCGCCCCATGCCAATGGCACAGCGGTTCCTCTGACACCTCGCCGCGCACCACCGGGTTATCCAAGATCTCGAAACGCGCAGGCCAGCTTGTGGCAAGCCGAAATTCCCCCGACCCGCAAAATGTCCAGGCATGCTTGGCGATGGCTTTCGACAAGATCGGCACGGATAGCCGCGCGGGCAGGTGCCGCAAAACGGCCTGTGCGGGCTTTGGAATGCGATGGGCCAAGATGTAATCGCCCGTGGCCTGCCCGGCCGCTATGGCCAGCCGCGTCGCGTCGCCGGGCAAGGCCTGCCGCACCAGCTGATGCAACCGTGCCGCCGGCCCCTCCTCGATCAGCCCCGCGCTTGGGTCGGGCAGGGCGGTGATCCCCGCAAGCGTCAGCAGGCGGGCGGTTTTTGTCGCGCCTGTTGTCGCCTCCAGCACGGGGACGAATTGCAAGATCGCATTCGGCCCGATCCGGCCCTTGGCCTCTCGCATCGGCTTATTCCGCGGGCAGCTTTTTGGCGGCTTTCACCTCAGCCCCATTGGGCAGGACGAAACCCTCCGTCCGCGACAGTTTCGCCGCGCGTTTTTGCGCCGCGATATCTTGTTTCGACTGCCAATCCGCCATCTGCGCGGGCGCGATGGTGCGGGTCCGGTCGAAGTTGAAATTCAGCTTTCCCTTGGATTGCGGCCCCCAGTAATCGACCTTGCCCAGATCATAGAATTGCCGTGCGAAGCCCGCCTTCAGAAAGGCCTTCAAGCACCCCAGAAGATATCGCCGCCGATACCCCGTGCCGCGCCACGGGTAATGGAACAGCGCCTTTTTCATGTAGAAGCGGCGGTAATTATTCATCACCCGGTCGAGGAGCTCGTCGCGGTCCATCGCCGCGGGCCGCATGATCGGGGTGACGAAATTGTATTTCGAGAAATCGAAAATCTCGACCTTGTCGCCCAATTCCTGAAACAGCGGCGTAAAGGGCCAAGGCGTATACATCGCCCAATTCGCCAGATCGGGCTGCCAATCCCAGGCCATACGATAGGTCTCTTCCAGCGTCTCGGGCGTTTCGTTGTCGAGGCCCACGATGAACTGCGCCTCGGTGAAGATGTCGGCCTCGCGCAGAAGGCGGATCGCCTCCTTGTTCTCTTCGACCTTGGTTTCCTTGTTGAACTGGTCGAGCTTGAGTTGCGCCGCGGCTTCCGTTCCCAGCGAGATATGCACCAACCCCGCCGAGCGGTAGAACGACAGCAATTCCCGGTCGCGGTAGATATCTGTCACCCGCGTGTTGATCCCCCATTGAACCCGGCGCGGCAGGTCGCGGCGGATCAACTCCTCGCAGAATTGGATGAATTTGCGCCGGTTGATGGTGGGTTCCTCGTCGGCCAAGATGAAGAACCCCACCCCATGCTCGTTCACCAGCTTTTCGATCTCATCGACCACCTTGATCGGATCGCGCACGCGGTAGTCGCGCCAGAATTTCCATTGGCTGCAAAACGAACAGGTAAAGGGACAACCGCGCGCCATGTTGGGGATGGCGACCTTCACGCCCAAGGGCACATAAATATACTGCTCCCACCTAAGCAGCGACCAATCGGGCGTGATCGCATCGAGATCCTTGACCGTCGGCGCGGCGGGTGTCGCCACGATCTCGTCGCCGTCGCGATAGGCGATGCCCTTGATCGCCGCGCGCCCCTCGGGCCAACGGCCCGTGTCATAGGCGCGGATCAGATCCACGATGATCTCCTCTCCCTCGCCGCGCACGATCACATCGATATGGGGCGCCTCGGACAAGACCTGTTGATACATGAAGGTCGCATGGATGCCGCCAAGGATGCGCAGCGCCCCCGGCACCACCTCGGCCGCGATCTTCAGCGTTTCTTCGGCCACATAGATCGAGGGCGTGATCGCGGTCGTGCCCACCACATCGGGCTGGATCTCGGCCAGCTTCACCCGCAACTGCTCTGGCGTGACATGATCGGTCATCGCGTCGATGAAATGGATATCGTCGTAACCGGCGGATTTCAGCGCACCGGCGATATAGGCCACCCAAGCCGGCGGCCAATTGCCCGCGATCTCGGCCCCGCCGGAATGATAATTGGGATGGATCAGGCAAATCCGCATGGTTGTCTCCCCAGACTGTCATCCCCCCAAAGAGCATCAAAATCGCGATTTCGTATTGATTCAGATCAATCGCGCCATGGGGTGCGGGGCTATGCTTTGGCGCAAGGGCCATCCCTGATAGAATGGCCGATGCAGGTTTCGGCAGGCCACAACACGCGAGGGAGAACGCGGGATGTGGAACAAAGCACTCGACCGCATGCTGGACGGGTTCATCGTGACAGGCCGGCTGACGCTGACCTATCCCGACGGCGCGACGCGCCGCTATGGGCCGGGGCAGGGGGCGGATGTGCAGATCACCCTGTGCGACCCCGCCTTGCCGCGCCGCTTGGTGCGCGCGCCTGAACTGGCGCTGGGCGAGGGGTATATGGACGGCACCTTGACCCTCGGGGGCGATGATCTGGACGGGTTCTTCACCTTGGTCACCCAGAACGCCGCTCATCCCCCCGTGGGGCTACGCGCCCTCGACATGCGCCTGCGCACATGGCGCCGCTGGATCGATCAGGCAAACCCGGCCCATAGATCGCGCGCCAATTTGGCCCATCACTATGACCTCTCGGGCGCGCTTTACGATCTTTTCCTTGATGCCGACCGCCAATATTCCTGCGCCTATTTCCGCGATCCCGGCATGACGCTGGAACAGGCGCAGGCGGCCAAGAAACACCATATCGCGGCCAAGCTCTGTCTGTCGCCGGGGATGGAGGTGTTCGAGATCGGCTGCGGCTGGGGCGGTATGGCACTGACGCTGGCGCAGGATTACGGGGTCAAGGTCTTGGGCGTGACGCTCTCGGTCGAACAGCACAAGATCGCGACCGACCGCGCCGCGCGCGCAGGCCTGTCCGACCGCGTCCGCTTTGCGCTTGCCGATTACCGCAGCATTCGGGGCCAGTTTGACCGGATCGTTTCCATCGGCATGTTCGAACATGTGGGCGCGCCGCATTTCACCGAATATTTCGACCAGATCCGTGACCGCCTCACACCCGATGGCGTGGCCTTGATCCACACCATCGGCCGCGCGGGGCCACCCGGGGCCACCAGCCCTTGGATCACCAAATACATCTTTCCCGGCGGCTATGTGCCCGCGCTTTCGGAAATGGCCGCCGCGGTCGAGGTCGCAAAGCTTTACCCCACCGATCTGGAGGTGTGGCGGCTGCACTATGCCGAAACGCTGCGCCATTGGCATGACCGCTTCGCCGCGAACGCGGACCGCGCCCACGCGCTTTATGATGACCGCTTTTGCCGCATGTGGCGCTATTACCTGAAGGCTTGCGAACATACCTTTCGGCACAATCACCAATGCGTCTACCAGTTCCAACTGGCCCGCCGCCAAGATGCGGTGCCGCTGACGCGCGATTATCTCTACCGCGACGCAGCCCCCGAGGCCCTTCGCGCGGCCCAATAGGGTGCTGCCTTCGGGCGCAGCTTGCGCCAAACCCCGCATTCGCACCTTGCGCCCCGGCTGTCCCTGTCTATAACACCGCCAATTTGCGCAGAGTCTGCCGGGGGATCCCATGCCGAAAAGAACCGATATCCGCTCGATCATGATCATCGGCGCGGGACCAATCGTCATCGGCCAAGCCTGCGAGTTCGACTATTCCGGCGCACAAGCCTGCAAGGCGCTGCGCGAGGAAGGATATCGCGTCATCCTCGTCAACTCGAATCCCGCCACGATCATGACCGATCCGGGGCTGGCCGACGCCACCTATATCGAACCTATCACCCCCGAGGTCGTCGCCCGCATCATCGAGAAAGAGCGCCCCGATGCGCTTCTGCCGACGATGGGCGGTCAGACCGGGCTGAACACCTCGCTCGCGCTCGAGGAAATGGGCGTCTTGGCGAAATTCGGGGTCGAGATGATCGGCGCCAAGCGTGAAGCCATCGAAATGGCCGAAGATCGCAAGCTCTTCCGCGAGGCGATGGACCGGATCGGGCTGGAAAACCCCAAGGCCACGATCATCACCGCCCCCAAGCTGCCCAATGGCAAATACGACATCAAAGCGGGGCTGCAAGACGCCATCGACGCCATCGAATATGTCGGCCTGCCCGCTATCATCCGCCCCGCCTTTACTTTGGGCGGCACCGGCGGCGGCGTGGCCTACAACCGCGAGGAATATGAATTCTACTGCCGCACGGGGATGGAGGCCTCGCCGGTGGCCCAGATCCTCGTCGATGAAAGCCTTTTGGGCTGGAAAGAATTCGAGATGGAGGTTGTCCGCGACAAGGCCGACAACGCCATCATCGTGTGTTCCATCGAAAACGTCGATCCCATGGGCGTGCATACGGGCGACAGCATCACCGTCGCCCCTGCGCTGACGCTGACCGACAAGGAATATCAGATCATGCGCAACGGCTCGATCGCCGTGCTGCGCGAGATCGGTGTGGAAACCGGTGGCTCCAACGTGCAATGGGCGGTGAACCCCGCCGATGGCCGCATGGTCGTGATCGAGATGAACCCGCGCGTCTCGCGCTCCTCGGCGCTGGCGTCCAAGGCCACGGGTTTTCCCATCGCCAAGATCGCGGCAAAACTCGCCGTGGGCTACACGCTTGACGAGCTCGACAACGACATCACCAAGGTCACGCCCGCCAGCTTCGAGCCGACCATCGACTATGTCGTCACCAAGATCCCGCGTTTCGCCTTCGAGAAATTTCCCGGTTCCGAACCCACGCTGACCACCGCGATGAAATCCGTGGGCGAGGCGATGGCCATCGGCCGCACCTTCCACGAGTCGATGCAAAAGGCGCTGGCCTCATTGGAAACCGGCCTCACCGGCTTTGACGAAATCGATATTCCGGGTGCCCCCGATCAAGCCGCGATCATCAAGGCGCTTTCGCGCCAGACGCCCGACCGCATCCGCATCATCGCGCAAGCCATGCGCCACGGCCTATCCGACGACACGATCTTTGGTGTCACCAAATTCGACCCGTGGTTCCTCGCCCGTATCCGCGAGATCATCGCAGCCGAGGCCGAGGTGCGCCGCGACGGCCTGCCCGTCACCGAAGAAGGTTTGCGCGCGCTCAAGATGATGGGCTTTACCGATGCCCGCCTTGCGAAACTGACGGGCCGCGATGAAAGCAACATCCGCCGCGCGCGCCTCAACCTTGGCATCCACGCCCAGTTCAAGCGCATCGACACCTGCGCCGCCGAATTCGAGGCGCAGACCCCTTACATGTATTCCACCTACGAGCACCCCACTATGGGCGAGCCGGAATGCGAGGCCCGCCCCTCTGACCGCAAGAAAGTGGTCATCCTGGGCGGTGGCCCCAACCGTATCGGCCAAGGGATCGAGTTCGATTATTGCTGCGTCCACGCCTGCTACGCGCTCAGCGACGTGGGCTATGAAACCATCATGATCAACTGCAACCCCGAGACGGTCAGCACCGATTACGACACCTCCGACCGCCTCTATTTCGAGCCGCTGACCTTCGAGCATGTGATGGAGATCATGCGCGTCGAACAGGCCCGTGGCACGCTGCATGGCGTGATCGTCCAGTTCGGCGGCCAGACGCCGCTGAAACTCGCCAATGCGCTGCATGATGCGGGCATCCCCATCCTCGGCACCACGCCTGACGCCATCGACCTGGCTGAGGACCGCGAGCGGTTCCAACAACTCGTCCAGCGCCTTGGCCTGAAACAGCCCGAAAACGCCATCGCCACCACCGATGCCGAAGCCAAGGCCGCGGCCGAGATGCTGGGCTACCCGCTGGTCATCCGCCCCTCCTACGTCTTGGGTGGCCGCGCGATGGAAATCGTGCGCGACACCGCCCAGCTTGACCGCTACATCCGCGAGGCCGTGGTCGTCTCAGGCGACAGCCCCGTGCTCCTCGACCGTTACCTGTCAGGCGCCACCGAAGTCGATGTCGACGCGCTGTGCGACGGCACCGATGTGCATGTCGCGGGCATCATGCAGCATATCGAAGAGGCGGGCGTCCATTCCGGCGATAGCGCCTGTTCGCTGCCGCCCCACACGCTGTCTGACGAGATCCAGACCCGCATCATCGAACAGACCAAGGCGCTGGCCCATGCGCTTAACGTCGTGGGCCTGATGAATGTCCAATTCGCGGTCAAGGGCGATGATATCTACTTGATCGAGGTGAACCCCCGCGCGTCTCGCACCGTGCCTTTTGTGGCCAAAGCCACCGACAGCGCCATCGCCTCCATCGCTGCACGCCTCATGGCGGGCGAGAAACTCGCGGCCTTCCCGCAGGCCGCACCGCACAAACCCGTCGATGATCAAACCGTGATCCCGATGGGCGATCCGATGACACTCGCCTCCTACCGCACGCCGTGGTTCTCGGTGAAAGAGGCGGTCTTGCCCTTCGGCCGCTTTCCCGGTGTCGATACGCTTCTCGGCCCCGAGATGCGCTCGACCGGCGAAGTCATGGGCTGGGACCGCACCTTCCCCCGCGCCTTCCTCAAGGCGCAGCTTGGGGCTGGCACCGTCTTGCCCGATGCAGGCACGGTCTTTGTCTCGATCAAGGATGACGACAAGGGCCCTGTTCTGGTCGAGACTACCCAGATCCTCATAGCTCTTGGCTTCGACCTGCTGGCCACCAGCGGCACGGCAGCCTTCCTCAAGACGCATGCTATTCCATCGGGCGTGGTGAACAAAGCCTATGAGGGCGGCCGCTCCATCGTCGACATCATCAAGGATGGCGGCGTGGAGCTGGTGCTCAACACCACCGAAGGCGCGCAAGCGGTCGAGGACAGCCGCTCCATGCGCGCGGTCACGCTCGCCGACAAGATCCCCTATTTCACCACGCTGGCCGCCAGCCATGCCGCCGCACAAGCCATGCGCGCGAGCCGGGAAGGGGAGTTGGGGGTCAGGTCGCTGCAGGGGTAGGGTGGGTAAAACCCACCGCGCGCCCAGCCCTGTAGGGTGGGGTTCCACCCCACCATTTATCGTAGGCCGGGCTTCAGCCCGGCCCCTCCGCCCATAGCTTAACGCACCAAGCCGCGCAGCGTCGGGCCGCGGTAGGGCGAGCCAACGGACAAGCAGCATCGCTTTATGCTGCCCAAATCCGCATTATTTCTGCGTAATGCGTCCAGCCCAGCCAAATCGCCGTGCCCGGGTCGGCCCGGCGATGCGCGGCGGCCGATGGCCTTGTCCCGCGCAGGGGGATCGGTGATGCGGCAGGGGCAGGCGTAGGGTGGGTGCAACCCACCATCCCGCCGCCCCCACCACAGGTACGTAGGGTGCGCCTTGAGGCGCACCATGAATGCCCTTGGTGGTGCGCCTCAAGGCGCACCCTACCCGGACGGGAGGGGTCAGCGGTGCGGCGCGTAAATCTCCACCACGCGCGCCACCACGGCCTCCAGCGACAGCTCCTCGCTTTCGCCCGTGCGGCGGCAGGTCAGCTCCACCGTGCCGCCCGCCAAACCGCGCGGGCCGACCGTGATCCGCCACGGCAGGCCGATCAGATCCATGGTCGCAAACTTGGCCCCGGCACGTTCCGTGCGGTCGTCGTAAAGCGGTTCCAACCCTTTGGAAACGAAGGCTTTATAAAGATCGTTGCAGGCGGTATCGCAGCTTGCATCCCCTTGCTTGAGGTTCACGATCCCCACATGGAAGGGGGTCACACCCTCGGGCCAGATGATGCCATTGTCATCATGCGACGCCTCGATGATCGCGCCGACCAGACGGCTCACGCCGATCCCGTGGCTGCCCATATGCACCGGCACGCGGCCCCCTTGCCCATCATCGACCAGCGCGCCCATCGCATCGGAATACTTGGTCCCGAAATAGAAGATCTGCCCCACCTCGATCCCGCGCGCAACGCGTTGACGTTCCGCGGGAATTTGCGCGAAGACTTCCGCGTCATGGGTCTCGTCGGTGCGCGCATAGCGACTGGTGAATTCCTCCAGCACCGCCTGACATTGCGCCCGATCATCATAGTCGATCGCCCGATCCCCAAAGCGCAGATCGGTGATTTCGCTGTCGTAAAACACCTCGCTCTCGCCCGTTTCGGCAAGCACCAGAAACTCATGCGTATCATCGCCGCCAATCGGCCCGCTATCAGCGCGCATCGGGATCGCCTGAAGCCCCATCCGCTCATAGGTCCGCAGGTAGCTGACCAGATGGCGGTTATAGGCGTGCAGCGCATCTTCTTTCGTCAAATCAAAGTTGTAGCCGTCCTTCATGTAGAATTCGCGGCCCCGCATCACGCCGAAACGCGGGCGGATCTCATCGCGGAATTTCCACTGGATCTGATACATCGTCAGTGGCAAATCCTTGTAGCTATTCACATGCGCGCGGAAGATGTCGGTGATCAATTCCTCCGCCGTCGGCGTGAACAGCATGTCGCGCTCATGCCGATCCGTTATGCGCAGCATCTCGGCACCGTAGGCATCATAGCGCCCGCTTTCGCGCCACAGATCGGCGGATTGGATCGTGGGCATCAGCATCGGCAGGTGACCGGCGCGGATCTGTTCTTGGTGAACGATATCTTCGATCTTTTTCAAGACTTTGTAGCCCAAGGGCAGCCAAGAATAAATGCCTGCACTGGCCTGTTTGATCAGCCCTGCGCGCAGCATCAGCCGGTGGCTGACGATCTGCGCCTCGGACGGGGTTTCCTTGAGCACGGGCAGGAAATAACGGCTAAGGCGCATGGGCGTGATCTTTCTGGCGAATGTTGACGGGCGAGGCATACGCCAAAGAAAATCGCCTCACAAGCGCGCTGGCCTGCTTCAGCCTGCTTTGGCGATGATCGGGGTGACATCCATCGCGGCGGCCAAGGCGTTGAAGCGCGCCAAGGCCACTTCGCCAAACAGATCGCGCGCCGCATCGGTGTGCAGCCGCAAGATCAACTCGCGCCGTTTAGGCCGAAAACTCAGCGCGCCGTGATCGGCCAAATTCGTGACTGCGAACATCGCCCCAAAGCGCATGGCCCGGCCAAGGATCTCGGCCTCGCGCACTTGGTCCGCGGGCAAAAGCGTCAAGAGTTCGGCGTTAAAGCCTGTGCCAACGCGGCTTGATTTGTAGCGATGCAAGAGCGCAAGGCCCAGATAGACACGTTCCGCATGGGTCATGCCGCCCAGATTGGCGCGGGTGGCGTTGTCGAAACACACCTCGGCCCGGTAATCGGGATGCGCGCGCCAACTGACGTCATGCAGCAAACAGGCCGCGCGGATGAGGCGCTTTTTGTCATGTTTGGCGCGCGGGAAAAGCGGCTCGACGAAATGATAGAGCTTGCGCCCAAAACCCGGCATGCGCGACAGTTGTGCCTCGGAATGGCGGGCGGCTTCGATCAGCGGGTCGCGCGCTTTGAGCGCATCGGACATCTGCTCATAGAGCAGCCCCTCGCGGATGCCGTACGACGACACGGCAATCTCGCGCGGTTGTAGCTTTCTGACCAAGGCGCGCAGCACCTCGGCCGCCATCGGCACAAGGCGCATCCGCTCGGCGCTGGTGCCGGTGCGGCCACGCAATTCGTTGATGTCGGTTTCCGCGATGTATTTCAGCGTCTCAAGGATGCCGCGTGGTGTCATGCGGTATTCATGCAGTACCTTCAGCGGATAACCGCGCCGTTCCATGTCGATGCGCGCGATGGCCCGCCACGAGCCGCCGACCAGAAACAGCCGTTCGGTTCCTTCGGCAAATCCCGTGGCCAATGTCGCAACCTCGGCCTTGATATGGGTGCGCAGGGATTTCTTGTCGGCCTTCATGCCCAAAAGCTTGAGCGGCCCAAGATCCGAGGTGGCGCGGTGGCCCACCTTGCCCGAACCTTTGAGTTCGGCCAGTTCCATCGACGAGCCGCCGATATCGCAGATCAACCCTGCCGCCCCCGGCCAGCCCAGTAGAACGCCTTGGGCCGAAAGCCGGGCCTCCTCGGCACCATCGATGACGCGAATCGCAAGCCCTGTTTCCGCCCTGACCTGTTCACGAAAGGCCAAGCCATCTTGAGCATCGCGCACCGCCGCTGTCGCCACCGCTAACAGCGGTGAAACCTCGGCGGCTTCGGCCAGACGCGCAAAGCGGCGCAGCGCGGCGAGCGCGCGTTCCTTGCCCTCTGGGTGTAGGCGGCCTGTTTCGGAAAACCCCATCCCAAGGCCGCAAAGGATCTTTTCATTGAAGAAATAGGCAGGGCTGCGCGCTGCACCATCGAAGATCACCATCCGCACCGAGTTCGAGCCAATGTCGATCACGCCGACGCGGGCCAGTGATTGCGCCTCGGGGCCATCGAAAAGCGGCACGCCAAAGGGGCCCCATTCGGGGTGAATTTCGGCCTCTTCTGCGCGCATTTGCCGTCCGCTCATGGGGATGAGTGATGCAACGGACGGGGGGCGCGCGTCAATCGCGGGGGTGTCGCGGGTCAGTCGTGACTATGCGTCAACTCAGGCACATCCTTGGCCCCTGCCGAACCCCGCCCGGAAAGCGAGGGGTTCTCCATGAAGAAGCGGTGGCAGGAGAAGGGGTTGGCCGTCTCGGACAGGTCGGGGCGCAAAAAGCTGCCATCGGGCTGCAAGACCCAAGATTGCGCCACATCGGCCAGATTGGCGGCCATGATCTGGCTGACGATCTGTGCCTTGACCGTGGGGTTGCGACATTCGACCAGCGTTTCCACACGGCGGCTGAGGTTGCGGCCCATCCAGTCGGCAGACGAGATATAGACCCGCGCCTTTTTCGACGGCAGCCCATGGCCATCGCCGAAACACATGATCCGGGAATGTTCCAAGAAACGCCCGACAATGGATTTCACGCGAATATTCTCGCTCAACCCCTTCACGCCGGGGCGCAGGCCGCAAATGCCGCGGATCACCAGGTCGATCTTCACCCCCGCGCAAGAGGCGGCATAAAGCGCGTCGATCACATCGGGTTCGATCAGGCTGTTGAGCTTGACCCAAATCATCGCGGGCCGCCCCGCTTTGGCATGCGCGATCTCGTTTGCGATGCTTTCGAGGATCGTGGATTTCATGCTGAGCGGCGCGATGCGCAGGTTCTCTAGACCTTCGGGCTCGGCATAACCGCCGACATAGTTGAACACTTTGGTCGCATCACGCCCCAGCGCGTCGTCACAGGTAAACAGCGACAGATCGGTGTAAATGCGCGCCGTGATAGGGTGGTAATTGCCGGTGCCGAAATGGGTATAGGTGACCAACCTGTCGCCTTCGCGGCGCACCACCGTGCTGATCTTGGCATGGGTTTTGTAGTTGATGAACCCATAGATCACATGCGCGCCGGACCGTTCCAGCTTGCGCGATTGGCGGATATTGGCGGCCTCGTCGAAGCGCGCCTTGAGTTCGACCAGCGCGGTCACGGATTTGCCGTTCTCGGCGGCCTCGCAGAGCGCATCGACGATCGGGGATTCGTATGATGTGCGGTAGAGCGTCTGTTTGATCGCCACCACATTGGGATCGCGCGCGGCCTGGCTCAGGAAGCGGATCACCATGTCGAAGGTTTCATAGGGATGGTGCAGCAGCATGTCCTTTTGCCGGATCGCGGCGAACATATCACCTTCGTGATCTTGCACGCGTTCCGGCACGCGGGGCGCGAAGTTCGGCCAAAGCAGGTCGGGGCGGGTGTCGATCACCAATTCCTTGAGCCGCACAAGGCCGATCATGCCGCGCACCTCGACCACCTCTTCGGGGCTGACATCGAGTTGATCGATGATCTCGGCTTTCAGGTCTTCGGGTGCGCCCGCGCTGATCTGGAGGCGCACAACCTCGCCACGGCGGCGGCGTTTGAGGGCGGTCTCGAACTCGCGCACCAGATCTTCGGCTTCTTCCTCAAGTTCCAGATCGCTGTCGCGCAAGACGCGGAACAGGCATGAGCCGCTGAGCGTATAGCCAGGAAAAAGCGCGCCGATATGCAGGCGCAACAGCTCTTCCAAGGGCAAAAAGCGTGCTTTGCCGTCGGCGGCGGGCAGTGTGATGAAGCGGTCGATTTGGCCGGGAATGGGCAGCAGCGCTTGCAAGCGTCGGCCGTCGCGGTCGCGGGTCAATTGCAACGCCAAGGCGATGCCTTCATTGGGGATGAAGGGGAAGGGATGGGCCGGGTCGATCGCCAAGGGCGACAAAACCGGAAAGACGCGGGCCATGAAAATATCGGCCAAGGCGGCTTTGTCGCGGGTCGTGAGTTTGGCTGCGGTCACCACGCTCAGCCCCTCGGCCTCCATCTCGGATTTGAGGGCGTTCCACGCCGCTTGCTGATGTTGCATCAGCCGGCGCGCATCGGCGTTGATCAGTTTCAGCTGCATCGCAGGCGTGCGTCCGTCGGCGGCGGGGGTCAGGTTGCCCTCCTGCGCCAGACCGCGCAGGCCCGCGACGCGCACGGTATAGAATTCATCGAGATTGCCCGCCGAGATCGAGGCAAACCGCACCCGTTCAAGCAGCGGCACACGGGGGTTCATCGCCTCTTCCAGCACGCGCCAATTGAACGCGAGCCATGACAGCTCGCGGTTAAAAAACCTTTGTGGCCCGGTGATCTGCGCCTCGGGCAGCGCGACCGGTTCTGGCAGGGGGGCGGAGAGGAAATCGGCAAAGCTCATGGCTGTGGCCTAATTTGGGTTCATGACAATTGCGTGACGCTTTGCGCTATCTTGCGTTGCGCTTTGTGCCGCGTCGAGGGGGGTGTTTCACCCCAAATCACGCGCCATGATCGCGCGCACATGTTTGAGCCCCGGCTTTTGCTTGTCGGCCAGCGCCTCGGCGTCGAGGCGGGTGATGAAATCGCGCACATGGGCCAAAGAGCGGTCGATGCGTGGCAGGATGTAGCGCAGCAATGTGGGTGTCAGCGCCATTTGCCGATCAGCGGCAAGCTTGACCAGCACCGCCGCGATAAGCCGGTCGTCGGGGGCCGCAAGGGTCAGCTGGCCTGCCTGCTGCATCCGGCTGGCCAGATCGGGCAGGTTGAGGCCCCAGCGTGCAGGCGCGCTGCGGGCCGTCACCAGCAAGGCGACATTGCGCTGTGCGCAAGCATTGTGGAGGTGAAACAGCGCCTCTTGCGCGGCATGATCGCCCGCGATCTGATCGGCATCCTCGATCGCGATCGCCTGCCGCTCGGCCAGATCGGTGGGGTTGAATGCCGCGATATCGCGCGCCGCTATCAGCTGCGCATCCGATTGCGCGCAAAACACATGCGTGAGATGCGTTTTCCCAGAACCCGCCGGGCCGACCAAGACCATCTTTGACATGGGCCAGTCGCGCCACGCCTCGACCCCTGCGACGGCGGCGGCATTGGCATCGGAGACGAAGAAATCGCTGCGCCCCATCGCCGCGCGAAAGGGCAGGTCCAAAACCAGCTGGCGTGCCATCACGGCGCCCCGTGGTCGTCGTCTGCACCCGTGGAATAGCCGCGATAGAGCAAACCGGCGCGGTATTGGTTGATGGCAAAACGGACCAAAACCCCGATCGCAGCCGCGATGGGGACCGCAACCAGCAGCCCCACGAAGCCGAACAGCGTGCCAAAGGCCGATAGCGCAAAGATCAGCCACACAGGATGCAGCCCCACCGAGCTTCCGACCAGTTTGGGCGTCAAGACATTTCCCTCGACCATCTGGCCGATCTGAAAGATCGCGGCGACGGCCAAGATCGACCACCATTCGCCCCAGAACTGGAACAGCGCTAGGCCTACCGAGAGCGCGCCGCCCACCAGCGCGCCGACATAGGGGATAAAGGTCAAAAGCCCCGCGATCAGCCCCACCACCAAGCCGAATTGCAGCCCGACGATCATCAGCGCCACCGCGTAGAACGTGCCGAGGATCAGGCACACCGTGCCTTGGCCCCGGATAAAGCTGGCGAGCGTCCGGTCGATCTGCCCGGCCAAATCACGGACAGTGTCCGCATGATCGCGCGGCAGCAAGGCGTCGATGGTTGCCGCCAGCCTGTCCCAGTCAAGCAGCATGTAAAAGGCCACGACCGGCACGACGACAAGCAACACCAATAGGTTGACCACACCCGCAGCCGAGCTGAGAACTTGCTGCAACAACTCTCCGCCGCGCGATTGGATCGTCTCGCCCACGGCGACAAGCGATTGGCGTAGCGGTGAGCCGTCTTCCATCACCGCGGGAAACCGTTCGGTCAGCCATGCGCGCAGCTGGTTGAACAGCTCAGGCGCCGATTGGATCAGGTCGTTGGTCTGTTGGATCAAAAGCGGGATGATCACCAGAAGCGACAGTATCACCACGCCCAGCAAGAACACGAAGATGACGACAGTCGCCAAGACCCGGCTCAGCCCCATCTTTTCCAGCCGGTCAGCGACCGGGTCGAGGAAATAGGCAATCGCGCCGCCCATGATGAAAGGCAAGATCACGTCGCCCAAGGCCCAAAGCAGCACCAAGAACACCGCCGATGCGATGCCCCAATAGGTCAGTTGCTGGCGAACGGGCAGGGCCATGACGCCTCCTTTGTTGCGGCATTAGATGCGATGGCGGCGGTCGCAGGGCAAGGGGGCGCAGGCGATCCGCACGCGGGCGTGGCGAAAACCGCGCGTATTCCTGTGGGAAAACGGGCGTTTTCCCACAGGAAAGACACTTTCACGCCCGCCTAGGGGCGCGCCGCGCGGATCAGCGCCAAGATATCGCGTGCGGCATCGGGAATATTCGTGCCCGGCCCGAAAATCGCCTTCACGCCTGCTGCCTTGAGGAAGGCGTAATCTTGCTGCGGGATCACACCCCCACAGATCACGATCACCTCGCCCGCGCCTGCTGCCTCAAGTGCTGCGATCAGCTTGGGGGCCAGTGTCTTATGCCCTGCCGCTTGGCTGGAGATGCCTACCACATGCACATCATTGTCGATGGCGTCTTGCGCGGCTTCCTCGGGCGTCTGGAACAAGGGGCCGACATCGACGTCGAAACCGATATCAGCGAAGGCCGTGGCGATCACCTTGGCGCCCCGATCATGCCCGTCTTGGCCCATTTTGACCACCAGCATCCTTGGGCGGCGGCCTTCCTCCTCAGCGAAGGCTTCGACATCGGCTTGGATCGCAGCAAAGCCCGCGTCCCCGTCATAGGCCGCGCCATAGACACCGGCGAGCGTCTTGACCTCGGCCCGGTGGCGGCCGAACACTTTTTCCATCGCCATGCTGATTTCCCCCACGCTTGCCCGCGCCCGTGCGGCATCGACCGCCGCCTCGAGCAGATTGCCACCCTGCGCCGCGCGCCGTTCCACCTCGGCCAAGGCCGCGTCACAGGCGGCTTGATCGCGGGTTGCGCGGATGCGGGCCAGCCGCGCGACCTGACCCTCGCGCACGGCGTCATTGTCGATTTCCAGAATGTCGATCGGGTCCTCAGATTCCTTGCGGTACTTGTTGACGCCGACGATCACATCCTCGCCCCGGTCGATCATCGCCTGACGTTTGGCCGCCGATTCCTCGATGCGCAGCTTGGGCATGCCGGTGGCGACCGCCTTGGTCATGCCGCCCATCTCCTCGACCTCTTGCATCAAGGCCCAGGCCTGTTCGATCAGCTCACCCGTCAGGCTTTCGATGTAGTAAGAGCCCGCCAACGGATCGACGACCTTTGTCACCCCGGTTTCTTCTTGCAAGATCAACTGGGTATTGCGCGCGATGCGGGCCGAGAACTCGGTGGGCAGCGCGATGGCCTCATCCAGCGCGTTGGTGTGGAGCGACTGCGTGCCGCCCAAAACCGCGCTCATCGCCTCATAGGCGGTGCGGATGACGTTGTTGTAGGGGTCTTGTTCCTGAAGGCTGACACCGCTCGTCTGGCAATGGGTGCGCAGCATTTTCGAGCGCTCATCCTGTGCGCCGAACTCGGTCATCACCCGGTGCCACAGCGTGCGGGCTGCGCGCAGCTTGGCGATTTCCATGAAGAAATTCATGCCGATGGCGAAAAAGAACGACAGGCGGCCTGCGAATTTGTCGACATCCATGCCGGCTGCCATCGCAGCGCGCACATATTCGCGCCCATCGGCCAGCGTATAGGCCAGCTCCTGCACCAAATTCGCCCCCGCCTCTTGCATGTGGTAGCCCGAGATCGAGATCGAATTGAATTTCGGCATGTTGTCCGAGGTATAGGCGATGATGTCCGAGATGATCCGCATCGAGGGTTCGGGCGGGTAGATATATGTGTTGCGGACCATGAACTCCTTAAGGATGTCGTTCTGGATCGTTCCGGACAGTTTGGCCCGGTCATGGCCCTGTTCCTCACCCGTGACGATGAAATTGGCGAGGATCGGGATCACCGCGCCGTTCATCGTCATCGACACGCTGACCTGATCGAGTGGGATCCCGTCAAACAGGATCTTCATATCCTCGACGCTGTCGATGGCGACACCCGCCTTGCCGACATCGCCGATCACGCGGGGGTGGTCGCTGTCATAACCGCGGTGGGTGGCCAGATCGAAGGCGACGGAAACGCCCTGTTGGCCCGCGGCCAACGCTTTACGGTAAAAGGCGTTCGATGCCTCGGCTGTGGAAAATCCCGCATATTGGCGGATGGTCCACGGGCGGCCCGCATACATCGTCGCTTTCACGCCACGGGTGAAAGGGGCAAGCCCCGGCATGGTATCAAGGTGATCCAGACCTTCGGTATCGGCAGCGGTGTAGAGCGGTTTGACCGCGATCCCCTCGAGCGTGTCCCATGTCAGGCTGTCGGGGCTGCGCCCTGCCAGTTCCTTTTCAGCCAGCTTGCGCCAGGCATCCATCGTCTTGGTCATCGGGTCGTCCTCTTCCTTGTCCTGTCAGGCGTTGGGTCTTTGCCCCCGCCGTATCGATATATGTGGCAAGCCCCCCGGCACCGGCGGCCAGCCAATCGAGGTCTTCTTGATACTGTGCGCGCAAGATCGCGCGTTGATGGGTGCTGAAGGGCATGAAGCGCCCGGCCCGCAAGGGAACCGCCGCGGCCCCGTCCAAAAGACCACGGTCGCGGCATTCCGCGATCAGGCGGGCGGCATGCGGTGTTGGGTTGCACCACGCATCTTGCCCGCGCATCGCAAGGCGCACCCCGGTCAACTGCGTGATCAATTGGTCAGGCCTGCCTGCCATTGCCTCATGAGTCCAGACCCGGATCGCGATGCCGGGCATGGCTTGGGCCAGATCGGCGATCACATGCCGCCAGCGCCGGGGCTGGGTGATCAGCCTTTCGCAAAGCGCACCATCAGGCAGCATGCCGCCGTGGCGCAAACGCCACCCGATGACCGAGGTCCAAAATGCATCATAGCATCGGATCGAGACGCCAAGTGTCACCCCGTGCCCCTCGAACCCTGCCGCGAAACGGGCAACACGCGTCCCCGCCCCATCGTAAAGCCGAGTCTGGGTCAGCAATCGGCGCATCGTGCCGAGCATGTTTTCTTCGCTGACGAAAAGCAGGGCGGTGCCGTGGTCAGCCGCTTTGCGCGCCTGCAGCCGGACACGTTTTTGCGCGCGCCCGGATTTTCCCAACAAGGGTGTGTCGTTCGCGCTGTAGCGCCCATCGAAAAGACCCGCGCGCAGCCGCTTTGGCCCCCAATAGCCCAAGCCCGCGCCTTGTAGGCCCACATGGCTTTGGCCTAGCATATGCTGCAATGTCGTGGTCGCCGTGCGATGCGCCCCGAGGTGAAGCAAAATCTCCATGCCGCAATCTCCATCCGCGCCGCGATGGGCTTTGGCATGATCTTGCGGACAGATCTGTGAAGATCGGGTGAAGCGCCCGCCTGCGACCCTTCGGTCATTGGCCGGAAATCTCTTCGCATTCGCGCCAGCGCTGCCTATATCCAAGCAGAACGGAGGACACATGCGACCAAGTCTTTTTGCCCTGATCGCGGCCCTGCTGCTTGCCATGCCGGGTGCGGCCCAGACCGAAACGGGAACCATCACCCCAGAAGCCGCTGTCGCGGAGGATGTCGTTGATCCGATGGCACCGCGCGAGGCGCGTGACGTGACGTTGGAGGAGTTTTTGTGGATCGCGCGGCCTTTGGTCGTCTTTGCCGACTCCCCCGCCGATCCGCGCGTGCGCGAACAGCTGCAAATCTTGGCCGAACGCCCCGAGCCGCTATTGGAACGCGATGTGGTCGTTATCGTCGACACCGATCCGAGCGCACAAACGGCGTTGCGCAGTGCCTTGCGCCCGCGTGGTTTTTCGCTCGTGATCGTGCAAAAGGACGGTCGCGTCGGCCTACGCCGCCCCAGCCCCCGCGATGTGCGCGAGATCGTGCGCGGCATCGACAATTTCGCGCTGCGCCAAGAAGAGGTGCGGATCGGGCAGTGATGCCCAACCCCCTCGTCGATATATGGCGCAGGGTTTGTCACGGCCTTATGCGAACTCGATGATGATTTCATCCACGGCAAGGCTGTCGCCGGGCGCGCAGGTGATGGCCGCGACGACCCCGCGCCGTTCGGCGCGCAGGATATTCTCCATCTTCATTGCCTCGATGGTGCAAAGCGCTTGGCCTTCCTGCACCTCTTGGCCGATCTCGACATCGATCTTCACGATCAGGCCCGGCATCGGGCAAAGCAGGAATTTCGACGTATCCGGCGGGAGTTTCTCTGGCATGAGCCGGGCAAGCTCGGCCTGACGCGGGGTGCGCACATGCACTTTGAGATCGGCACCGCGCGTGCGGATGCGGAACCCGCCGGGGATTTTGCCAACCTTCAGCACCAAGGGCGCGCCATCCACCATCAGGCGTGCAAGCTGGTCGCCCGGTGTCCAATCTGATGTCACGTGCATGGCTTGGCCATCGGCAAAGCTGACCGTTGCGCCATCATGATCGGCGGCGATCGTGACGGGGAAGTCTTGCCCCTGAAGCGTCACGATCCAGTCACCGCCCACGCGGCGTTCGTGATTGTCCATCCGGCCCGAGACGCGGGTGCGCCGGATCTCGGCCACACGGTGCATCGCTGCGGCGGCGGCTGCCACGCGCTGCAAAGCATCGGCTGCCAAACTCGCGCCTGTGAAGCCGTCGGGGTATTCCTCGGCGATGAAGGCGGTGGTGATATTGCCGCTGACGAAACGCTCATGCTCCATCACGGCCGACAGGAAGGGTAGGTTGTGGCCGATCCCCTCCACCTCGAAGCCATCGAGCGCCTCGCGCATGGCCAAGATCGCACCGTGGCGATCAGGCGCCCATGTGCAAAGCTTGGCGATCATCGGGTCGTAGAACATCGAGATCTCGCCACCCTCGAACACGCCCGTGTCGTTGCGCACGGCGGTCTCGCCCTTGGGCGCATCGCCTTGCCACTTGCCCGTCGCGTTCAGCGGGCCTGCCTGTACTTCGGCGGGCGGGCGGTAGCGCGTCAGCCGCCCGATCGAAGGCAGGAAGTTGCGATAGGGGTCTTCGGCGTAAAGGCGGCTTTCCATCGCCCAGCCGGTCAGCTTGATGTCGTCTTGCGCGAAGGGAAGCGCCTCGCCCGCCGCCACGCGGATCATCTGTTCGACCAGGTCGATGCCGGTGATCAATTCGGTGACGGGATGTTCCACCTGAAGCCGGGTGTTCATCTCAAGGAAGTAAAAGTTGCGGTCGCCGTCCACGATGAATTCCACCGTGCCCGCACTGGTATAGCCTACCGCACGGGCAAGCGCGCAGGCCTGTTCGCCCATCGCGCGGCGTGTTTCGGCATCAAGGAAGGGCGAGGGCGCCTCTTCGATCACTTTCTGATTGCGGCGCTGGATCGAACATTCCCGCTCGCCCAGATACAGCGTGTTTCCGTGGCTGTCTGCCAGCACCTGGATCTCGATATGGCGCGGTTGGGTGACGAATTTCTCGATGAAGACGCGGTCATCCCCGAAGGAGGATTTCGCCTCGTTCTTCGAGGCCTGAAAGCCTTCGCGGGTCTCAAGGTCGTTCCACGCGATGCGCATACCCTTGCCGCCGCCGCCGGCGCTGGCCTTGATCATCACGGGATAGCCGATCTCGTTGGAGATCTTCACCGCCTCCTCCGCGTCCGCGATCAGGCCCATGTAGCCGGGTACGGTCGAAACACCTGCTTCGGCTGCGATCTTTTTCGAAGTGATCTTGTCGCCCATCGCCTCGATCGCGCCCGTGGGCGGGCCGATGAAGGCCACGCCCAGCTTATCCAGCGCTTCGGCGAACTTCATGTTCTCGGACAAAAAGCCATAGCCCGGATGGACAGCTTCTGCGCCGCTTTGCTTGATCGCATCCATGATCTTGTCGATCACGATATAGCTTTCAGAGGCAGGAGGCGGGCCGATATGGATCGCCTCATCGGCCATTTTCACATGCAGCGCGTCGCGGTCGGCATCCGAGTAGACGGCGACAGTGGCGATGCCCATCTTGCGGGCGGTCTTGATAACGCGGCAGGCGATCTCGCCCCGGTTGGCGATCAGAAGCTTTTTGAACATGGGCAGAGGTCCCTTCCTAGCGGGGCTGGGCCCCCGTTCTGGTGCAAAACAAAAAGGGCCACCGGGCGCGTGACGCACCGGTGACCCTGAATTTTGGAAGAATGGATTGCGCCGGCGATCCGCGCCGTGCGGTCCGTTCTAGCGGCAGATGCCGATATCGTCGCAAAGCGCCCCACCGGCAGCGCCGATGATGATGCCGGTCCCGATATTGCCATCGAGCGCGGCCGCGCCGACCCCGCCCGCCGCACCGCCGATGGCCGCGCGTTCAAGGTCGGATGCAACGCAACCCGCCAAGACGACAACGCTGACGAAAAGCTTGGTGAGAAGGGGTGCTTTGGTTTTTGCGCACATGTCGTGTCTGCTCCTTTCGATGGGCCTCGTGACACGAAAGATAGACCGCTTTGTGCCGGCGCGGTAGTCGAAGCTGTCGCGGGCCGCAGGCTTTGCGAAAAAAGCGGCCGGCCAAATCGCGTGGCCGACCGTGTCGAGGGGGAAGGGGTAAACGTCGTTTCGCCCACGATGGCCACAGATATGCGCGCCAGCTTGGACAGGCTCACCTTGCCACATTCCAAAGGATTGGCAGACGCGAAATTCACGCGCGTCGCGCCATGCGCGCCAAACCGCCCAGCGATGATGTTGCCCGGCAAGATCATGCCTATACCGACTTCCAATAGCCGCTGCCGTCGAAGGCCTCGGGGAACGCGGCGCGGGCGCGTTTTTCATCGATGATCAAGAGCGCCTCGTAGCTTTCCGGGTCAAAAGGGTCTTCGGCGGGGAGAACTTCGCGCTCGAACAGCCAGTTCAGGCGGCCCGCATCAAGATTGCCCCGTTCGAACGGCTGATCGCCAAAGCACAGCCACAGCGCCTCCATAAAGGCCACATCGGCGCGCCGATCGGCCGGACGGCGGTCGGGGTAGCGTTCACGCCGCATGAGCGGGGTGGCCCCGTCCTTGTGCGCGCGCCTGATGGTGAATTGGTAATCCGTGCCGGGAAGTCGGCCGGGAAAGCCGCGATGCTTGATCATGCTGCACCCCCGCAAACCGGGGTGGCGGCGAATTGCCGGGCGGGGCGCTGGCCTCGCCCGGCTGTTTTTGCTTCAGCGATACTTGGACGACACCGGATCGTGGCTGATCGGTGCGGGATCGATGAAGATGATTTCGTCCTGCTCGGGTGCGGGGGCTGCACAGGCGGCGACACCGGCCACAAGCCCCAACGCGAGAAGCGCCTGAATGAAACGCGACATCTTACTCTCCTACATTTTTGGGTGGTGACCGGACGCAAAGGCCCGGCCACGACCAGAGGTACGTCTACCCGGAGGTAAACTGCACCAAAGATACCGCTTACGCGCTTTTCTCCACAGGGTTTTCCACAAAGCAATTCATTCTGTGATCGGCTTGCATCATTCCAGTCATTACCCGAAGGTCGCGCCGCAAGATTTTGTGCAGGCATCAAAATAGCTCCCAGATGCAGGCGTCGCCTGCAAGGCGATAGGTTTCGTAGAAACGGTTGATCTCGGGCGTGGGGATACCACGGGGGGTTGGCGCGGCCATCATCTCGATCACGATCTGGCCTGTTGTCGCCGCAACGGCTTGTGCGATGTGTTTGCCCCAGCGCTCACAAGCCCAATCCATATCCGCGCGCAGCGCGGCATCATCGACCCCATCCGCCCCGATCATGGGCGCGACGAGGCGGATGATGATCTGGCTTTCGCCTGACCAAGGGTTCTGCTCATCCAGCCATTCGTGCAACATCACCGCCTGACCCGATGGCGCGCTCTGCTGTTCGGTCGGCCAAGCCTCGGCCAAGGCCGCGATGGGTGGCAAGGCCACAAGCCCCGCGATCTGGGCGGCGCGCATCATGATGTCGGCTGATCCGGGCGGCGCGCGATGCAATCGATCTCGACCAAGGCCCCCACGGCCAAGGCCGTGACCCCGACAGTGGTGCGCGCTGGGCGCCTGTCGGGCGGAAAGAAGCCTTGGTAGGTTTCGTTAAAGGTCGCGTAGTCGCGTTCGAAATCGGTCAGATAGGCGCGCATCTGGACAACATGGGAGAGATCAAGGCCCACGCCGTTCAGCACAACGCGCAGATTTTCCATCACCCGCGCTGTTTGCGCCGCCACACCCTCGGGCAAGGGGGCGTCGGGGGCATTTGGGTCGGTCGGCATTTGGCCGGTCAAGATCACCCAGCCATCGGCCTCGACCGCATGGGAAAAGGGCGCAACGGGCCGGGGGCCGCCGCTGATCATGTGAAAGATGGGTTCGCGCATTTTGGACCTCGTGAGGGGGCGGGGATTGCCGCCCCTAGAGCGGAATATTGTCGTGCTTTTTCCACGGCATCTGTTTGCGCTTGGTGCGCAGCTGCGCGAAGGCACGGCAGACGCGTTTGCGGGTGGATCGTGGCTGGATCACCTCGTCGATGAAACCGCGCTCGGCCGCGACAAAGGGGTTGGCAAAAGCATCTTCGTAATCCTTTGCCCGCTGTGCGATCTTTTCTGGATCGCCCAGTTCGGACCGATACAGGATCTCGGTCGCGCCCTTGGCCCCCATCACCGCGATTTCGGATGTGGGCCATGCATAGTTGATATCACCGCGCAGATGCTTGGAGGACATCACCACATAGGCCCCGCCATAGGCTTTGCGGGTGATGACCGTGACCTTTGGCACGGTCGCCTCGCCATAGGCGAACAAAAGCTTCGCGCCGTGCTTGATGACGCCGTCATATTCCTGCGTCACACCGGGCAAGAACCCCGGCACATCCACCAGCGTCAGGATCGGGATCTCGAAGCAGTCGCAGAAGCGGACAAAGCGTGCCGCCTTGCGCGCGCTGTCGATATCAAGAACGCCTGCCAACACCATCGGCTGGTTGGCGACAACGCCGACTGTCTGCCCCTCCAGCCGGATAAAGCCGGTGATGATGTTCTTGGCGAAATCTTCCTGGATCTCGTAAAAATCCCCCTCATCCGCGACCTTCAGGATCAATTCCTTCATGTCGTAGGGCTTGTTGGGGTTGTCGGGGATCAGCGTATCAAGGCTTTCCTCGATCCGGCCCGGATCATCGTAAAAGGGCCGCACGGGCGGCTTTTCGCGGTTGGACAGCGGCAGGAAATCGATCAAGCGGCGCACTTCGCTGAGTGCCTCGACATCGTTTTCAAAGGCACCATCGGCGACCGATGATTTGCGCGTATGGGTGGTCGCACCGCCCAATTCTTCGGCCGTGACGACCTCATTGGTAACGGTTTTCACCACATCGGGGCCGGTCACGAACATGTAAGAGCTGTCTTTGACCATGAAGATAAAGTCGGTCATGGCGGGGCTATAGACCGCGCCACCCGCGCAAGGGCCCATGATCATCGAGATTTGCGGCACCACGCCCGAGGCTTCGATATTGCGCTGAAACACCTCGCCATAGGCGGCAAGGCTCGACACACCCTCTTGGATACGTGCACCACCGCTGTCGTTGATGCCGATCACCGGCGCGCCGTTCTGCATCGCCATATCCATGATCTTGCAGATCTTGGCGGCATGCGTTTCCGAAACCGAGCCGCCCAAAACGGTGAAATCTTGGGAAAAGACATAGACCATCCGGCCGTTGATCGTACCCCAGCCGGTGATGACGCCATCGCCGCGCGGCTTGGACCCCTCCATCCCGAAGTCAGTGCAGCGATGCGTGACGAACATGTCGTATTCTTCGAAGCTGTCTTCATCGAGTAACAACTCGATCCGCTCGCGCGCCGTGAGCTTGCCCTTGGCATGCTGCGCCTCGATCCGCTTGGTGCCGCCGCCAAGGCGTGCTTGCCCCCGGCGATCTTCCAGCTCTTGCAAGATATCCTTCATGCGCGTTCCTTCCCCGTCGGCCTTGCCCCGTCTGGGAATGGTATCGCACAGCTGCATTCCCCGATCTCGCCGGACCCTAGGCGCGCCTTGTGCAAAGCGCGAGTCGGATTGCGCATATTTGCAAATGTGTTTGCGTGATTTTATGTAATTTTGCAAAACTGCAAATGGCCGATTGGGACGCGACAGAGCGTCAGACAAGGACGCGATCAGGAAATGTCGCTGGGGGCTGGACCAAGGCGCGCCAAAGGCATAACCCGTTCACATGGCTCCACATGTCCCGGTGCGGTTTCTCGACCGCACGACCCCGCCGCATATTTTCACGCTGATCTTGCTCACCGGCCTTGGTGCGCTGTCGATGAATATCTTTTTGCCATCGCTGCCGCGCATGACCACATATTTCGAGACAGATTATCGGCTGATGCAGCTGTCGGTCGCGCTGTACCTCGGCGTCAATGCCGTGCTGCAGATCTTCATCGGCCCGATCTCGGACCGCTACGGGCGGCGGCCTGTACTCTTGGGCGGCGTGGCGATTTTCCTTGTCGCGACGCTGGGCTGCATCTTTGCCCCGAATATCGAGATTTTCCTGTTTTTCCGCATGCTCCAGGCCGTCGTCGTCGCCGGGTTGGTGCTGGGTCGGGCCGTGGTGCGCGATATGTACCCCGCCGATCAAGCCGCAAGTCAGATCGGCTATGTCACCATGGGCATGGCGATCGTGCCGATGATCGGCCCGGCCTTTGGCGGCGTTCTTGACGAAAGCTTTGGCTGGCAAGCGAATTTTTGGATGCTCTTTCTCCTGGGCGTTTTGGTCTTGGGCCTCACATGGCGCGATCTGGGCGAGACGGCGGTGCGGAAATCGGGCAGCTTTGCCGCGCAACTGCGCGAGTACCCTGAGCTTTTGGCCTCGCGCCGCTTTTGGGGCTATTGCCTTGCGGCGGCTTTCGCGTCGGGCGCGTTTTTCGCCTATTTGGGCGGCGCGCCTTATGTGGGCTCTCAGGTGTTTCACCTCTCGCCGACCGAAGTTGGTTTTTACTTCGGCGCGCCTGCCTTGGGTTATTTTTTCGGCAATTGGATCTCGGGCCGCTATTCGATGCGCCTCGGCATCAACACCATGATCCTCGCCGGCGCGCTGATCTCTGCCAGCGGTCTGATCGTGTCGCTTTTGATGTTCCTGATCGGGTTCAAAACGGCCTTCATCTTTTTTGGCTTCATGACCTTCGTGGGCTTGGGCAATGGCATGGTCTTGCCAAATGCCACATCCGGCATGTTGTCGGTGCGTCCGCATCTGGCAGGCACGGCAAGCGGGCTGGGTGGTGCGATGATGGTGGGTGGCGGCGCGGCGCTTTCTGCCTTGGCCGGTAGCCTGCTCGAGGGGGGCAATGGCGCCTATCCCCTGATCATGATCATGCTGATTGCGTCGCTTTCTGCTGTGGCGGCGATCATCTACACGATCAAGCGCGACCAATTTTTGGCGCGCTAAGGCTTGCGCAAAGTTTTGCAAACCGTGCAAGTAGGGTTGCAAACTTTTCCGGAGGCCGCATGTCCCCAGCCAAGCTTTATGCCGGTGCCAAGCTGCGCGAAATTCGTACGCGCCTTGCGCTGACGCAAAAGGATTTCGCGGCCAAGCTCGCGGTCTCGCTGCCCTATCTCAACCAGATGGAGAACAATAACCGCCCGGTCTCCACCGCCGTGGTTTTGGGGTTGGCGCAGGAATTTGGCGTCGATGTCACCGAATTGCGCGCAGGCGATGCCGAGCGGCTTGTTTCCGACATGCGCGAGGCGCTGGCCGATCCGATTTTCGCCGATAGCGCCCCGGCGCTGGCCGATCTCAGGCTTGCCGCCTCCAACGCACCCGCCTTGGCGCGCGCCTTTCTCGACCTGCACCGGGCTTATCGCCAGACCCATGAGCGGCTGGCCTCGCTGGACGAGGCCTTGGGCCAAGATCGCCTTGCCGCCCCTTCCCCTTGGGAAGAGGTGCGTGATTTCTTTCATTATTGCGACAATTACATCGATGCGGTTGACCGCGCCGCCGAGCGTTTCGCGCAGAAAGCCGCGGGCGATCTGGCCGCCCATACCCAAGATGTGCTGGCCGCAATGGGCGTCGTCATCCGCCATGAGGCAGGCCAAGGCGTACGCGCCTATGACCCGATCACCCGCATCCTCACGCTCAGCCCCCGCGCGGCCCCTGAAACACAACGCTTTCAGCTTTTGCATCAATACGCGCTGTTGGGGCAGGGGCAGCTGATCGAGGCGACGCTCGATCTGGCGCGCTTTCAATCCGACACAAGCCGCGAGATCGCGCGCATCGGCATGGCCAATTACTTCGCCGGCGCCGTCTTGATGCCCTATACCCGCTTTGCCGCCGCCGCCCGCGAGACGCGCCATGACCTCGAACGGCTCTCGATCCAGTTCGGCGCCTCGATCGAACAGGTGGCCCACAGGCTTTCCACCCTGCAACGCCCCGGCGCCAAGGGCATCCCCTTCTTCTTCGCCCGCGTCGATCAGGCGGGCACGGTAACGAAACGCCATTCCGCGACGCGCCTGCAATTCGCCCGCTTCGGCGGTGCCTGCCCCTTATGGAACGTGCATCAAGCCTTCGAGACACCGACCCGTTTTCTGCGCCAACTGGCCGAAACCCCCGATGGGGTGCGCTATGTGATCTTGGCGCGCGATGTATCGAAAGCGGGCGGCGCATGGGGCACGCCGCAGCGCCGTTTTGCCATTTCGCTGGGTTGCGAGGTCAAGCATGCCGCCGATCTGGTCTATGCCGATGGGCTCGACCTCGACCGCGACAGCGCCTTTCAGCCCATCGGGATTTCGTGCCGGATCTGCGAGCGCGTCCAGTGCCACCAACGCGCCGTGCCACCGCTTGAGCGGCAATTGATCGTCGATCCCAATCGGCGCGGCACACTGCCCTATGAGATCAAGCGTTGACCTCATGCGTCACGCGGCCCTACTGCTGCTGCAACACCAGCGAGAAAGGACAAGCCAATGGAAATGCATGCAAGCCGCGTGATCGCGGCTGATCGGATGACCGTTTGGGCCGCACTCAACGATGCAGAGGTGCTCAAGGCCTGCATCCCCGGCTGTGACGAGTTGACCGGTTCCCCCGAAGAGGGTTTCGCCGCCACCGTCACGCAGAAAGTCGGCCCGGTCAAAGCCACCTTTCGCGGCGAGGTGACACTTTCCGATATCGTGCCGGGCGAGAGCTACACCATCGCGGGCGAAGGCAAAGGCGGTGTCGCGGGATTCGCCAAAGGTGGCGCGCAGGTGCGCCTGAGCGACGACGCCGCGACAGGTGGCACCGTGCTCACCTATGACGTCAGCGCCAAGGTCGGCGGCAAGATCGCCCAGCTTGGCTCGCGCCTTGTCGATAGCTTTGCACAAAAAATGGCCGATCAGTTCTTCGAGCGTTTTCAAAACCGCCTCGAAGGCGATGCACCCGCCGCGCAAAGCTGAAGGCGCATCCGCTTCTTCGTTTCATAAATATCCCGGGGAGTCCCGGAACGGGACGGGGGCAGCGCCCCCGCCGATCGCGCCATCCTATCCGGCCTTGGCCAGCATGCCCGCGATCTCGTCTTTCAACATCATCCGCTCTTTGCGCATTTTCTGCGCGGTTACATCATCGACGGGGTCGATCCCCGTTTCGGCCCGATGCACAGAACGGTTGATGTCGTGATAGCTTGCGATCAACCGTGCGAAATGCGGATTGGCCAGCTTCAAGGCGTGGATCTGGCCGCTGGCACCCGGAAAATCCTCGGCCAATTCATGCGGTGTATGTGACATTTGTGCCCCTTTCCTCTCGGTCCTTGATGGCCCGAGCATAAAGGGTGGCGCGCATTGCGCTTTGCGCCAGATCAACTGACCGCGCGCGCAGCGCTTATTCTGCCGCTTGGTTCCTGATCCCGCGCCATGCCGATGTGAGCGCCTCGGGGCTCAGGGCATGTGACATGTCGGTGGTGCTGAACACATCCGCATCGCTTTCGGCCAAGCGTCCGGGAAAAGCGACATAAGGCAGGCCCGCCCCTTGCGCCGCCTCGCGCGTCAACGCGGTATCGACGACCGCCACGGCGCGCCCTTGCCCGATGCCCAGCTTGGTGATTGCGGCTACCATGCCTGCGGGATGGGGGGCCATATGGCTTGCATCGTCGCGCAAGATCGCGACATCGAAGGCCACGCCGCCGCGTTCGCGTGCCGTGGCTTTCAACAGCGCGCGCACCGGCTCCATTTCCGAGCGGCTGATCAGCGCCAGCTTCACACCGCCGCGCGCCGCCCAATTCATCACCCGCGCTACACCCGGGCGCAGGGGCACACCACCGGCCAGCATGGTTGCGAATTGGCGTTGATGGGTGCGGTCCAATGTCTCTGCATCCACCACTTGGCCCAGATGCGCCCCGTATCGCGCGGCAAGCTGGCGATCGCCACCGTGCCGCATCAATTCGGCATAGACGTCCCAAGACCAGTTCCAAGCGATCCCATGCGTGCGGAAGGCTGCATTCCACGCCGCGCGGTCAAGCTCGGCAACTTCTGCCAGCGTGCCGATGCCGCTGAAAATCACTGCTTCCAAAGTCATGTCGTTCCTCCGCAAGATCACTCGATCCGCGCGGCGCCAGCAAGGCAAGCAATGTGTCACCCAAAGGCGCGATCACGCGCGCCACTGGCGTCAGCTTGGGCGGCTAGGTGCGCAGATGCACAATTTGCAGGCGAAACGAAAAATGACATTCACGTGACAGGCGTATCGCCGGGCGGCAAGATCGGCGCTTTGCGCCGCGCCTCGCGCCATGTGACGATGCTGATCGCCGCGATGATCAGCGCGCCGCCCAGCATCACATAGCCATCGGCCGGTTCGCCGAAAACCAACACACCCAGCGATGTGGCCCAGATCAACTGCAAGAACGTCACCGGTTGCGTCACCGTCAGCGGCGCGGCTGTGAAGGCCAGCGTCATGGTGTAATGGCCCGCCGTGGCAAGGCTGGCGGTCAGGAACAACCAACCCAAGACCTCCCATCCCACGGGCACCCAGACCGCGACCGCAAAGGGCAGCAAGATCACCGGCACGATCACCGAAAGCATGAAGACCACAACCTGCGGCTTGGCCTTGCCGGTCAGGAATTTCGCCATGAAATAGCTGGCTGCCATCGCCATGGCGGTGAACAGCATCGCGATATGGCCGATATCGATCTCGCGAAAGCCGGGCCGCACGATGATCAAAGTCCCGGCAAAAGCCGCAGCCACTGCCCCGATCCGCCATGGGCCCAAGCGTTCGCCCAGAAACAGCACGGCCAAGATCATCACATAGATCGGGTTGAGGTAATTGAGCGCGGTCACATCGGCGATGGGGATGCGGGTCATCGAATAGAACCACAAGATCACCGCAACGGCGTGAAACGCCCCGCGCAGGCCGAAAAGCCCCCATGTCCGCCGATCCAGACGCGCCGCGCGTACGGCAGGCCACATCGGGATCAAAAAGATCAGCCCCAGCGCATAGCGCAAAAAGGCCGATTGCGCGGCTGGCACCTCGGTGCCGACCATCTTCACACTGGCTGTGACAGCGACGAAACACAGGCCCGTCAAGATCATCCATGCGACGCCGACCAGCGGTCGCGCGGCGGGCGTCGCTCTGGCGGGAGGCGTGGTGTCGGGGGTCAGCGGGGCCATGTCCATGACATGACCTAGGCCATGGTGCGTGTCCAGCGGCTCAGGCGGTGATGATCAACTTGAAAGCCAGCGCCAACATGGTGGCCCCCACAACCGCATCCAAGATGCGCCACGCCTTTGGGCGGGCGAAAATCGGGGCAAGCCCGCGCGCCCCAAAGCCCAGCAGCATGAAAAACAACACCGAAGCCGACAGCGCGCCCAATCCGAACATCCAACGCCCCGGCCCATAGGTGGCCGCAACCGCCCCGATCAGCCCGACGGTGTCGAGATAGACATGCGGATTTGCCCAGGTCAGCACCAGCGCCGTGCCAACGGCGGCTTGAAGCGATCCCTTGGCCGCCCCGCCGGTGTCGAGCGCATCATCAGCGAGCCACGCCGCGCGCAAGCTGCGCAACCCATAGATCACCAAAAACGCAGCCCCCCCCCAGCGCATCGCGTCGATCACCCAAGGGGCCAGCGCCGAGAGCGCGCCAAAGCCCGCGACACCGGCAAAGATCAAGGCGGCCTCGGACAGGCAGCAGATCGCCACCACCGCGCCGACATGCGACCGCATCAAACCCTGCCGCAGTACAAAGGCGTTCTGCGCCCCAATGGCGAGGATCAGGCTGAAGGACAGGGCAAAGCCCGCGATCCAAGCGGCGTTCATCAATAGCTCCGTCTTGGGCAACCCGTGCCGCATGCACCGCAATGCGCAGCATGGGCGAGGGCATGATTGCCACCGCTCGCTGTGATCAGGGCAGGAATTCCGTGGGATCGACCGCCTCGAAGCCGCGGCGCACCTCGAAATGCAGGAAGGATGGGTTGCCTGCGCCGACCTCGGCCAATTGTTGACCGCGCGTGACACGATCCCCACGTGTGACGCTGATATTCGAGATATTGGCGTAGATTGTCATCAAACCATCGGGGTGGCGCACAACCAGAATCGGGATTTGATCGGTGTCTTGGGTGATCGCTGCCACCTCACCATCGCCTGCGGCGCGCACTGCGGTGCCGCTGGGCGCAGCGATGTCGATCCCCTCATTGTCGCGCCCATAGGGGCGGATGATGTCACCAGCCACGGGTTGGGCGAACCGCGCGCTGCTGGTCGGCTGTGGGGCCGGTGCCGGCGCTGGAGCAGGTGCCGGCGCTGGCGTCGGTGCCGCGCTTGCCTGTTGCGGCGGTATGGCCGCGACGATGGGTTCGGGAAGCGGTGTCGCCGCCGACGGCGGCAGCGGCGCGACACTGGCACCCGGGGCAGCCGTCGCTGTGGCCGATGCGCTGCCTTCAAGGACGATGGGAATGATCAGATATTGCCCCTCGCGCAACGCGAGGTCGGGGCCAAGACCGTTCCATTCGGCCAAGCTGCGCACCGAGACATTATAGAGCCGCGCGATGGAATAGGCGGTTTCCCCGCGCGCGATACGGTGACGGACAGGTTCTTGGCCCGGCTGCACTTCGAGGCTGGTGGTGCTGGTCGCCCCGGAGGGTGCGCGCGCCTCGGCGGCCGCGATGGCGCTTGACGCGATGGCGGTGATGTCGGTGCCGGTTGCGGTGGGTGCCCCCGG
>Ga0209652_1000261_pt1 | contig 44840 bp, 40 predicted proteins | sample SaaInl74LU_5_DNA_FD_184641 | JGI IMG/M metagenome (GOLD analysis project Ga0209652, IMG submission 184641) | Marine microbial communities from expanding oxygen minimum zones in the Saanich Inlet - ESP_74LU_5_DNA (SPAdes) (version 2) | ecosystem: Environmental > Aquatic > Marine > Intertidal zone...
CCATTCGCGACGGGGTTTTGCCACCGACCTTGAACCTTGATAATCCATCGGTGGAAACCAATTTGAACCTGGTGCCGCATAAGGCGCAGGAGAAAAAAATAACCGCCGTTTTGTCGAATAGTTTTGGCTTTGGTGGCACTAATGCTTCTTTGGTATTTAAGGCCGTTTCTTAATTATTGTGGCGCGAAAATCCCACGTTTTTCAGATAAAAAAATGGCTCACTTTGGGCATATTTGCCAGCCTCGTGCTGGCGTTTATCGGGTTAGGCTTTGTGTTTGTACCAGGCCCGCATGGGCAAGAACGGCGCATTAGCTTCCCAAAAGGTGTTTCTCTGACTTTCATTGCCGATGATTTGGCGCGTCAAAATCTCATTCATAGCGGTTTTGTGTTTCGCCTATTGGCGCGGTCCAGCGGGCAGGCCAGTCAAATGCGGGCCGGTGAATATGATGTGCCAGCAGGTGCCAGTATGGCGGATGTTCTAGAAATTTTAACCACGGGCGACAGCGTGTTGCATGTGGTGGTGGTGCCCGAGGGGCTGACCAGCCAACAAGTGGTAAATCTTATAGCTCAGCTCGCGGTTTTAAATGGCGATGTTGATGTGCCCGCCGAGGGCAGCCTATTTCCTGAAACCTATCATTTGCCGCGCGGTACATTGCGGGCGGATTTCATTGCGCAAATGCAAAAAGCACAAAGCGATGTGCTAGCCGCTTTATGGCCAAAACGCGACGCCAATCTGCCGATTAAAACGCCGCAGGAAGCGCTGATTTTAGCCTCAATTGTTGAAAAAGAAACGGCGCTGGACAGCGAGCGACCGCTGATTGCGGCGGTCTTTATCAACCGATTGCGCAAAAATATGCGGCTGCAATCTGACCCAACGATTATTTACGGTTTGGTAGGCGGTGTTGGCACACTTGGTCGGCCCATTCGGCGCAGCGAAATTCGTCGCCAAACAGCCTATAACACATACCGCATTGATGGCCTGCCGCCGACACCGATTGCCAATCCGGGGCGCGCCGCGATTGCCGCTGTGCTTAATCCGGCGACCACCAAGGCATTATATTTTGTCGCTGATGGAAGTGGTGGCCATGTGTTTGCCGATAATCTGAAAAGCCATGAACGAAATGTCAAAAAATGGCGGCAAATACGTGGCACCGGCCGATAATCCGCTATACTCAGTTGATTCGAGGAGCGCCTATGTCGAGTTTCATTCACCGCCGTGGTCTTATGCTGGTTTTATCGTCACCCTCAGGGGCGGGCAAAACCACTTTGGCGCGCGGATTATTAATGGCAGATGACGATATTGAAATGTCTGTCTCATTGACCACACGTCCGCCTCGGCCCGGTGAAATCAATGGGCAGGATTATCATTTTGTCGATGCGCAAGCTTTTGGTGAAATGCGAAATCGCGGCGAAATGCTCGAGCACGCTAAGGTTTTTGACCATTATTACGCCACCCCACGCCAACCGGTTGAAGTCGCATTGAACGCTGGACGCGACGTGTTGTTCGATATTGATTGGCAGGGCACGCAGCAATTACAAGCCAGCGCAGCGGCTGATCTGGTGAAGGTTTTTCTCTTGCCGCCGAGTGCCGCTGAGCTTGAAAAACGCTTGAAAACCCGCGCCCAAGATAGCGCCGATGTGGTGGCGCGCCGAATGTCGAAAGCGTCTAATGAGATTAGCCATTATCCCGAATATGACTATGTGATCGTCAATGAGGATGCCGAGGACAGTTTGGCGCAATTGCGCGCCATTTTAACCGCTGAGCGGCTAAAACGCGACCGCCAGACCGGCCTATCAGATTTTGTGCAAACTTTGCGCGGCTCGCTTTAGCGGCTAATTGGTCAGCACCACGCGGCCCAGAATTTTGCCTTCGCGCAAATCATCCAATGTTTGGCTGGCTTGACTCATGTCGCGCATTTCAACCGGAATTGGATTGATTTTGCCCGCTTTCACAATCTCCAACATTTCAATTGTATCGGCTAAAGAGCCGGTCATTGAGCCGCCAATGGAAATCGCCCGGAATGGGAAATACGGAATCGGCATTTGGAAAGCGCCGCCAAATAGGCCAACCACTTTTGCTTCTCCGCCACGACGTAAGGCCGCTGAGGTAAAAGCCAAAGAGCTTTCAGCGCCAACAAAATCAACCGCAGCGCCGACGCCGCCATTTGTGTCGGCCTGTAATTTGGCCAAGGCCTCTGGGTCTTTTGGGTTATAGGCTGCGTGCGCGCCTGCACCCATGGCGGCTTGCAATTTATTGTCATCCAAATCAGCCACGAGAACCGGCCGGTTGAGCATTTGTAAGGCGAATTGCAGCGCCATCATGCCAACGCCACCAAGCCCCATAATCAACACTGGCTCATTATCATCCATAGGTTTGAGATGTTTCAGCGCCGCATAGGCGGTGATGCCAGAGCACATATATGTGCTGGCTAAGCCCGGCTCAATACCGTCGGCGTCGAGACAATAATGTTCTTCCGGCACCAGGCAATGCGAAGAAAACCCGCCCGGCAAGCGCACGCCAAGTGCGCGACCAGTGCAGTAATGTTCGCGGTCATTATGGCAGTCAGGGCAGTCGCCGCAGCCAATCCATGGGTAAATCACTTTGTGTTCGCCGACTTTGACATTCTTCACCGCGTCGCCGACAGCAACCACAGTGCCCTCAATTTCATGTCCGAGGGTGAAAGGAGTTTTGCGGGCCCGCGTCACATCAAGCTTTTCGCCGCCGCCCATGTCAAAATAACCATCGTGGAAATGCACGTCAGAATGACAAACGCCGCAATGGCTGATTTCAATCAACACTTCATTGCCGGTTGGTTTTGGCAGTTCCGACTCAACTTCTTCAAGCGGGGCCCCATAATTTACAATTGCCTGACTTTTCATTGTTCTCTCCCTATTAACTATGAAACGGCTTCGTCTAAAAGACGCGCCAATGTGCAAAAGGCTTCGACGGAAATCTCCTCGGCTCGCGCGGTCTCGTCAATGCCAGCGCGGGCCAGAAGATCATGTGGGTCCAAGCATATCTGTTTTAGGCTGGCGCGCAACATTTTACGTCGCTGACCAAAGGCCGCAGCGGTAAGTTTTTCAAATGTTTTTGGGTTGGCTTCGGCCAATGGCTGCGCCCGCGGCGTTACCTGCACAATGGCCGAAGTGACTTTCGGCGGCGGCACAAAAGCCTGCCGATCCACTTCAAACACGAGGTCGGCATAGGTTAGCCAGCCGGCCAAAACCCCCAAACGGCCATAGACGCGCTGTTTGTGTTTGGCGACAAGGCGTTGCGCCACTTCTTTTTGGAACATCAGTGTCAGCGACAAAAATTTCGGCTGCCAGCACCCATCCTGCCAAGCCGATTGTAGCCAATCAATAATCAGTGGCGTCGCCACATTATACGGCAGATTGGAAACAATGCGATAAGGCGCATCGGTCAGGCTTGCCGGGTCGATTTTCAGCGCATCGCCCTGAATAATCTCAACCCGTCCGGGATAATGCGCGGCGATTTCTTCCAGCGCTGGCAAGAACCGTCGGTCTGCCTCAATGGCGATAACTTTACGCGCCCCCTCCATCAGCAAGCCACGGGTCAAACCGCCCGGGCCGGGGCCAATTTCAATGACATCACAATTGGCAATATCGCCGGCCGTGCGGGCAATGCGGCGCGTTAAATTAAGGTCGAGAATAAAGTTTTGTCCAAAACGCTTATCGGCCCGCAATTGGTGATGCGCAATCACATCACGCAGAGGCGGCAGTCCATCTTCACTCATAAAGACTAGCGATATTCGACGACGGCTTCGCGTCGCAGGTCACGCAAATGACGCCGTGCCATCATTGAAAGGCGTTGGGAATAAATATTATCTGACACTGCGTCGCGCGAAATTTGTACGCCAAGGTCATCTTTGCGGTCGCAGACAACGAAGACCTGCGTGCCCTCGTCTGAGCTTTGCGGCGGGGCGACACGGCCAGCCTCTAGCCCACCAACCAAAGGATGCAAAAAGGCAGGTAATTGCTGCAATTCTTTTAAGCCTGAGCGCTGCGCATCGGCCTGCAATTCTTTGGCGGCGCGTTGGGCTTGACGACAGGTCCGGAACTCACTGACGAACTCATTGATCGTGGCTGGCGGCGTTTGTTTGTCAAAACCAACAGTCAAAATATCGAATTGGTTTTTCATCGGGTTTTTTGACCCGCCTTGTTTAACGTCACCCAAAGCCAAAATATAGATGCCCGCACGTGCGCGAATCGGCGTCGAAATTTGCCCGGGCTGCATTTGCACGATAATGGCAGCGATTTCTTTGTCGAGTTGGTCGGCTGATAACCAGCCCAATTGTCCACCGCGGGCTGATGATGGGGCAATTGAGAATTGCCGAGCGACCGCGCCAAAATCCACACCGTTTTGTAATTGCGTCACAATTTCATTGGATAGTGCGTTAATTTGCTCATCATTGGCAAAACTATCGAGATTGAGCAAGATTTCGCTGACGTAATAACGCGGTTCATTGATTGAGCGCATGGCCTTTTCATATTGCTCATCGACTTCTTCGTCGCTGATGCTCAGCCGTCCGCCAAAGCTGCGGCGAACAAATTGGCTCCAAGCCAACTCCGCTCTAATCTGCGCTTTCAACGTATCTTCCTCAATGGCATTTTCCTTGAGGAATTCCTGAATGCCTTCATAAGACATTTTGTTTTCGGTCGCGATGCGTTTGATGTTTTTATCAACTTCTTCGGCTTCAATTTCAATCTCAACGCGGTCGGCTTCCTGCATTTGTAATTTTTCGTCGACTAAAGAGCGCAAAACTTGTTGACGAATTCGCTCGCGCATATCATTTGATTTTTCCAAGCCGGATGTTGCAAAAACCAGATCAACTCGCTGGTCGACGTCGAAAAGTGAAATCACCTGATCATTAACAATCGCGGCGATTCCCTCTACATCGCGGTCAATTGCCGCCCAAGCCGGTTGCGCCGCCGCAAAGGCGAGGGTCAATAAAAGGCTAAAAGCAGTCAGGAACGTTGATTTTTGCATAATTGTCTCTTCGGTTGAGCCTTTGTTTAACACATTTGCCTGCGACATCACAAAACCTAAATGTTGCTAGACCTCATAGTCTTTTCGCCATAGTCTTGCCGACACACATATAACTTGTGGCGCACTCATAACACAATTTTGGAGAAAAAAATGTCTCTTGCGATTAGTTTCACTGCAGAAAAAACCCCAACTAAAGGCTCGCTGATTATTGCCGTTGCCGAAGGTGGCAAACTAGCGCCTTTGGCCAAAGCGTTGGATAAGACAACTGGCGGAGCAATTAGCCAAGCTATGAAAGTGAAGAAATTCACTGGTGCCGCAGGCGCCTCTTTCACGCTTTTGGCGCCGTCAAAAACCACGCTAGACAGGATTGTGGTTATTGGTTTGGGTGACCCGAAAAAACTAGGCAATACAGATGCGGAAAAATTCGGCGGCACGGCTTTGGGCGCAGTTGAAAAAACCGATGCGCCAGTAACGCTTTTGCTCGAACCGATGCGAGGGGCGCTGACAGCGGCAGATTTTGCCGCGCGGGCAGCCACTGGTGCCATGCTGCGCGATTATAAATTCGAGATTTATAAAACTGTCAAAAAGTCAGCCGCTGGGCCGAAAAAACTGACCATTGCCACGTCTGAACTGACAGCTGCGCGCAAGGCTTTTGCCGAGCTGAAAGCGATTGCAGAGGGCACGATTGTGGCACGCGATTTGGTCAATGAGCCAGCCAATATTCTGACCCCAGCGGAATTTGCCAAACGGGCAAAAACCTTGACCAAACTTGGGGTTAAGGTCGAAGTATTGAGCGAAGCGCAAATGAAAAAACTTGGCATGGGATCGCTTTTGGGCGTCGGCCAAGGCAGTAAGCAGCCAAGCCAAATGGTGGTGATGCAGTGGAATGGTGCCGCCAAATCGAAAAAACCTGTGGCCTTTATCGGCAAGGGCGTGTGTTTTGACACTGGCGGTATTTCAATCAAACCAGCCGGCGGCATGGAAGACATGAAGGGCGATATGGGCGGCGCAGCTGCGGTTACCGGTCTGATGCATGCTTTGGCGAGCCGCAAGGCGAAGGTCAATGCGGTTGGTGTTTTAGGGCTGGTGGAAAATATGCCGGGCTCAAATGCTCAACGCCCAGGTGATATTGTGACCTCAATGTCGGGGCAAACCATTGAAGTCTTAAACACGGACGCGGAAGGGCGTTTGGTTTTGGCCGATGCGCTCTGGTACACACAAAAGCGCTTTAAGCCGCAATTCATGATTGATCTGGCAACCCTTACCGGCGCCATTATGGTTGCTCTCGGGCAAGAATATGCCGGCCTGTTCAGCAATAGTGATGAATTATCAGAGCGCTTGACAGCGATAGGTAATGCCGAGGGCGAGAAAGTCTGGCGCATGCCAATGTGCGAAACTTTCGACAAAATGATTGATACGCCCAATGCTGACATGAAAAACATCGGCGCCCGCTATGCTGGTTCCAGCACGGCGGCGCAATTCTTGCAGCGTTTTACCAATAATGTGCCGTGGGTGCATTTGGATATTGCTGGCACCGCCATGGGCTCGCCGAAAACCGCCATCAGCCGGACATGGGCCAGCGGATATGGCGTGCGCTTGCTCGACCGTTTGGTGAAAGCACACTACGAATAGGGTCATGGTGAGCGAAATTCTGTTCTATCATTTAGAGCGCCAATCGCTTGAAGAGGCTTTGCCGAAATTGCTTGAAGCGTCACTGAAACGCGGCTGGAGGGCCGTCGTGCAAGCCCCTGACGAAGCCCGAGTAAAGGCTTTGGATGAACATTTATGGCGCTGGCGTGACGATAGTTTTCTGCCGCATGGGGCAGATGGTGATGAACGGTTGCAGGGTTTCGCCGCCGACCAACCAATATGGGTGACTGCCAAAGACGAAACGCCCAATGATGCGCAAGTCTTGTTTCTGGTCGAAGGGGCGGCGCGTCAAGCGCTGGATGATTTCGAGCGATGTGTGTTTATGTTCAATGGCCGCGATGAAGAGGGGCTGGCGCAGGCGCGCAAAAAATGGAGCGAGCTCAAGCAAGCTGGCCACGATATGACCTATTGGCAGCAAAATAATGATGGCGTTTGGGAGAAGCAGGCATAGTTTCTTGCCACGCGAGCTTATCTTCCCTATAAGGCCTGAGAATTGATATCTTTTGATACCTGAAAGGAAGCTCCAATGGCTCTTGAACGCACTTTTTCGATTATTAAACCAGACGCGACACGCCGCAATTTGACCGGCAAAATCATTGACCGTTTCGAAAGCAATGGTTTGCGCATTATTGCCTCTAAGCGCATTCATATGTCGCGCGAACAAGCCGAGGGCTTTTACGCAGTGCATAAAGAGCGTCCGTTTTTCGGTGAATTGGTCGAGTTCATGATTTCTGGCCCGGTTGTCGTGCAGGTCTTGGAAGGCGAGAACGCCATTTTGAAAAACCGTGAAATCATGGGCGCCACCAACCCAGCCGATGCTGACGCGGGCACCATTCGTAAAGATTTCGCTGAGAGCATTGAAGCCAATTCCGTGCATGGTTCAGACGCCGCTGAAACCGCTGCTGAAGAAATCAAATATTTCTTCTCAGATGCTGAGCTGGTTGGCTAATTTATCAAAATATTAAATTTGGCGGGTCTGCTCGGCAGTGCCCGCCATTTTTTTGAGCACAATATCCAGGGCTTCTGGATAAGCGATGTGCTCTTGCTGCAAAACCCGCGCCGCCAATGTGTCGGCCGTGTCATCGGCTAGCACTGGCACTTTTCTTTGCACAATCACCGGCCCATCGTCCATTTCTGGGCGCATGAAATGCACCGAACAGCCATGTTCGCTTGCGCCATCATCGAGCGCCCGTTGATGCGTGTTCAGCCCCTTATAAGCGGGCAGAAGTGATGGGTGAATATTGAGTAATCGATCATGCCATTGGCTGACAAAATCTGCCGTCAACAGGCGCATGAAACCGGCACAGCACACCAAATCAATGCCAGCATTTGTCAATTGCTGGTGCAGGGCGGCGTCAAAATCAGCACGCTGTTCGAATTGCTTGTGGTCGATGACTTGCGCGGGAATATTATGTTCAGCGCAAAACGCCAGCCCGCCGGCATCAGGTCGATTGCTGAGCGCCAAGGCGAGCTCAGCTGGAACCTCTTCGCCAGCGATATAGGCGGCCAAGCTTTGCAGATTGGAGCCACGACCAGAAAATAAAATCGCAATACGCAGTGGCAGCCGACTTTGGCTCATTTTTCAAGACTGCCTGAAAACACTACGGCATCGCCTTGACGTGCGGCGATTGTGCCAATTTCAATGACCTCTTCGCCCTGTGCGTCGAGACATTGAGCCACAGCCGCCGCATGCTCAGCGCTGACAATAACAATCATGCCAATGCCGCAGTTGAAAGTGCGCAATAATTCATCTTGTTCAATATTGCCCATATCTTGCAAGCCAGCGAAAACCGGCGGCAAACGCCAAGCGGATAGATTGATTTCAGCGGCACAATGATCGAGCAGAATGCGCGGCAAGTTTTCCTGAAAACCGCCGCCGGTTACATGTACCAGCGCTTTAATGCCGGAAGTTTGCTGCAGAGCGGCCAGAACTGAGCGCACATAGATACGCGTCGGTTCCAGCAAATCTTCTGCCAGCGTCAGCCCCGGGGTGAAGGGGCTGGCGTCTTGCCAGTGAAGCTTATGGGCGGCGATTAATTTGCGTACCAGTGAAAATCCGTTGGAATGCAGACCGCTGGACGCTAAGCCGAGTACCACATCGCCGGCGCCGACATCTTCGCGCGGCAAAATGGCCGCCCGTTCGACGGCACCAACGGCAAAACCGGCGAGGTCATAATCGCCGGCGCTATACATGCCTGGCATTTCCGCTGTTTCACCGCCAATCAGGGCGCAATTGGCTTGCTTGCAGCCAACCGCAATGCCGCTGATAACATCGCTAGCGGCATCCACATTAAGCGCGCCAGTGGCAAAATAATCGAGGAAGAAAAGGGGCTCGGCGCCTTGCACAATCAAATCATTGACGCACATGGCAACCAAATCAATGCCGACGGTATCGTGCTTATCGGCCTCAATGGCAATCCGTAATTTCGTGCCAACGCCATCATTGGCAGCCACTAAAACCGGATCATCATAATTGCATGCAGCGAGGTCGAACAGACCACCAAAGCCGCCCAATTTACTGTCGGAACCAGTGCGCGCCGTCGCTTTGGCCATGGGCGCAATGCGGCGAACCAATTCATTGCCGGCTTCAATATCGACGCCAGCGGCGGCATAGGTTTGTGGGGGCGGAGTTGGATTATCTGTCATAATGTTACGTCGCACTCATCTTTGGCTGAATCACTGTTGCTAAACTAGCCTTTTCGCGCCGCCTTGTAACCCGTTGCCTGAGCAAACACTAAAGTTTTTCACCGAATGATGCTTTTGATTGCGGCCAATCGGTGGTCGCGCTAGTTTCGCTATATGAAAAAGCCGAATTTATTCCTCCTTTTGGGCGCTCTTGTGCTGGTTGTCGCCATCGGGCTACCAGCCTTTGCCGGCAATGTGTTCAATGTTGAGAAAATATCCGTTGATGTGACGGCTGGTTCGGCCAGCGACGCGCGTGCGGCGGCTTTGCTCGACGGACAAAAGCGCGGATTGCAAACGGTTATTCGGCGTCTCACCTTGCGCGATGAATGGCCAAAGTTGCCGACTATTGAGCAAATCGAGGTTGAAAATTTTGTCGAAGGTTTCCGCGTCAGCGATGAAAAAACTGGCCGCAATCGCTATTTGGCCACCTTGTCCGTGCAATTCAAACCAGGTGCGCTTAGTCGTTATTTGCGCAATTACGAGGTCGCGATAACCGAGAGCCAAGCGCCGTCGGTTCTGCTATTGCCGGTATTAGAAGATGCTGAAGGGCTGCAAGCCTGGGGGGAGAATTGGTGGCGTCAAGGATGGATGGCCCGCGACCTTGATAACAACCCTGCGCCAATGACCCTGCCATTGGGCGGCATTGATGACAGCACATTGATTGGTGCCGAAGATATTCTCATTGGCAATCCGATGAAATTAGGGGAGTTAAACGCGCGCTATGGCACAGATACAGTAGTGGTGGCGCATGCTCTGGCAGACGTGACTGGCCAGCTTGGAGTGACAGCCTATATTTTCGGGCCGAGTGAGGCCGACGTGATTGTGCTGACCTATCGCGGAGCCAAGCCACATGCTGAAATGGCCGAGCAAGCGATTGATGCGTTGATTGATGACCTGAATGATCGGTGGAAGCGCATTGCTGCTGTCGCCAGCGATGATATGCTTGAGTTGCAAGCCAAACTTACATTCGGTGACTTGCCGACATGGCGCCGACAATTGGCGCGTCTTGATGAGGCTAATCTCATTCGTAAAATGTCGATTGTCGAAATGACCGCAAACTATGCCTATGTGCGCTTTTCATATATCGGCTCACTAGAGCAATTGAGCAGCAATCTCCACCAAGCCGGTCTGCATTTAGCGCAAACCGAGAATGGGTGGCAATTGAGCGAAAAGCAGGAGTATTAAATGCCGTTAAAGCCCGCGCAAATCTTTGTTATTATTGGTATTATACTGATTGGTCTGGCCATTAACCTGCTCGGCGATATTATTCTGCCGTTTGTTTTGGGGTTTGCTGTGGCTTATTTGCTTGATCCTTTGGCCGATCGGTTGGAAGCGCTCGGCTTGCCGCGCGCTTTGGCAACGGCGACCATTACGCTGGTTTTTGTCGCTAGTCTAATCGTGGCGCTGACTTTGGGCTTGCCTGTACTGGCTGAGCAAATCTCCGCTTTAGTGGCCGCCGTACCCGGCTATATGCAAGCGCTACAGGGCTGGATTGACGCGCAGCAAATGGGGCTGCCTGAGAATGAAATCATCGCCTCGCTCAATCAGGCGGCGGTGGATGGTTTGCAAACTATGGCACGTGGTCTTGTCTTGTCAGGTTTAAGCGTTGTCAATTTGCTGACGCTGGTTTTCATCACACCGATTGTTGCTATTTATATGCTGAACGATTGGGATCGCATGGTGGCGGGCATTGACGCGCTTTTACCGAGCCATCAAGCAGCGCTTATTCGTCAATTGGCAAGCCAGATGGATGCCATGTTGTCAGGGTTCTTGCGCGGCCAGATTATGGTCTGCCTGGTGCTGGGCGTGATTTACGCACTAGGCCTGTCGTGGGTCGGATTAAAGGGCGGCCTGGTGCTCGGCTTTATCGCCGGTCTGATTAGCTTTATCCCCTATGTCGGGGCCGCCATTGGCATGGTCGTGGCGGGGCTTTTGGGGCTTGGGCAATTTGGCATTGATTGGATGATGCTGGGCCAAATTGCGGCGGTTTTCGCCATTGGGCAGTTTGTCGAGGGCAATGTTCTAACCCCGAGATTGGTCGGCGATCGGGTGCGCTTGCATCCGGTGTGGATTATGTTCGCCTTATTGGCCATGGGGCATTTGTTTGGCTTCCTCGGCCTATTATTGGCGGTGCCTGTGGCCGCCATTTGCGGCGTTGTGGTGCGCCATGCGGCCGGCGTCTATCAGCGCGATTATGTATCGGCCTCAGAGGACAAAACCGATGGCTGAGCAATTATTCTTTGACCTACCATCGCGTCCAGCGTTTGAGCGCGAAGCCTTTATGGTGACGCAGAGCAATGCTGAGGCGGTGGCGTTGATTGACCAAGCGGCGCATTGGCCAGTGCCGGTTCAATGGATTTACGGCCCGTCGGGGTGTGGCAAAACCCATTTGGCGGCGGTGCTGGCGCAAGACTTTGATGTGCATATCGTGCACGCCAATGGGTTACACAAAAACGCCGATGTGTCGGCGATTTTAGGCGGCGAATTGTCGGCGACGATTGTTATTCTCGAAGCGCTCGATGATTTACAGACGGCGGACGAGGAAAGCCTATTTCACCTCATGAATCACGCGCGCCATGGGGCACAAAAATTACTAATCATGTCGCAAGCGCCCGCGGCGCGCCTGAATATTGGCTTGCTAGATTTGCAATCGCGCCTGAAAGCCATTGCCGCGATTGCCATGGGGCCGCCTGATGACGAGTTGGTAGCGGGGCTTTTGCATAAATTATTTGGTGATTTGCAATTGCGTGTGGATGATAGGGTGATTGCCTATTTGGTGCCGCGTATTGAGCGTGATTTTACCAGCATGGGGCAAGTGGTCAAAGCCATTGACCGACAAGCGCTGGCGTTAAAAAAGCCGGTGACTGTGCCGCTTGTCGCCGATGTGTTGACAGCATATTTGTAATATTTTTGACATATAATAAAGCCATAATTATTTGGGAAAATTTGATTAATGAGCAAAAAAACAAAGAAAAAAACAGGTGTCTTGCGCAGCTTTGAGCCGGCGCAGAAATTGCCTCAAACTCATTTAGGGTTTTCGCGCGCCGAACGTTTTGCCAATCGCGAAATATCATGGCTGGCTTTTAATCAGCGGGTCATGGAAGAGGCCACAAACCCCAATCATCCTTTAATGGAAAAACTACGCTTCCTGTCGATTTCAGCCAGTAATTTGGATGAGTTTTTCATGGTGCGTGTGGCCGGTTTGGTTGGGCAAACATTGGCCGGTGTTGAAGAACCCAGCAAAGATGGGCGCACCCCGCGTCAGCAATTGGATGAGATTTCCGAAACGGCCAATCAATTGATGGATAATCAACAAGTCGTCTGGCGGCATTTGCTAGAAGAAATGCGCCAGTCCAATGTCTGCGTGCTTGAGCCTGATGAGCTGACAGCATCGCAATTAGCTTGGCTGGACGATTATTTTCTCGAGCAAGTGCTACCGGTGTTAACGCCACTGGCGGTCGACCCGGCGCATCCTTTTCCGTTTATTCCCAATCTTGGTTTCGCCTTAGCTTTGCAATTGGCGCGGCGCCTTGATGGTCATCAAATGAACGCGCTTTTGCTGATTCCGCAGCAGCTCGATCGCTTTATTCTTCTCCCCAATGATGACGCGAGCGCCCCCGAAGGTGCATTGAACTTTGTGCGCTTGGAAACCCTGATCTCAATGTTTTCCGAACGCACTTTCCCGGGCTATGAAGTTTTGGGGCAGGGGGTGTTTCGGATTATCCGTGACAGCGATCTTGAGGTTGAAGAAGAAGCCGAGGATTTGGTGCAATTATTCGAAAGCGCATTGAAAAAACGGCGTCGTGGCTCCGTTATTCGGCTGAAAATTGATAAATCCATGCCGGAAAATTTGAAACGACTGATTACCAAGGAATTGGAAGTTGATCCACGCGGGGTGATTGTCGCCAGCGATTTGGTCGGCTTGTCGCAAACCAATCAGATTGTTTCCCATGCGCCGCCCGAACTGAAATTCCCGCCTTTCACGGCACGCTTTCCTGAGCGCATTCGCGAGCATGGTGGCGACTGTTTTTCAGCCATTGGCGCCAAAGATATTTTGGTGCATCACCCCTATGAGAGTTTTGATGTGGTGGTGCAATTTATTCGCCAAGCGGCAATGGATCCGGATGTGGTGGCGATTAAGCAAACCCTCTATCGCACCACGGATGACAGCCCAATTGTGAAAGCGCTGATTGAAGCGGCGGAAGCTGGCAAGTCAGTAACGGCGCTGGTGGAGCTGAAAGCGCGCTTTGATGAGGCGGCCAATATTCGTTTGGCGCGCGATATGGAACGCGCAGGCGTGCAAGTGGTGTTCGGCTTTATCCAGTTGAAAACACATGCAAAAGTGAGCCTTGTCGTGCGCCGCGAAGCAGGCCGCATGCGCACTTATGTGCATTTGGGCACGGGCAATTATCACCCGCAAAACGCTTTGGTTTATACGGATTTATCTTTGTTTACTTGTGATAAAAATATCGCCAGTGACGCGGCGCAGGTTTTCAACTTCTTTACCGGCTATGCCGAACCCTCTGACCTCAAATGTCTGTCAATGTCGCCGATTACCATGCGGCAAACGATTATGAAGGGCATTAAGGCTGAGATGCAGCATGTGAAAAAGGGGCAACCAGGGGCGATTTGGGTCAAGCTCAATGCGCTGGTTGACCCATTTGTTATCGACGCCCTCTATGACGCCTCACAGGCCGGTGTGCAGATTGATCTGGTGGTGCGTGGCATTTGTTGTTTGCGCGCCGGCGTCAAAGGCCTGTCTGAAAATATTCGCGTAAAAAGCATTGTTGGACGCTATTTAGAACATTCGCGGATTGTTTGTTTTGGTAATGGCGGCGGTCTGCCTTCAGATGACGCCAAAATTTATATTTCTTCAGCCGATTGGATGCCGCGCAACCTCGACCGTCGCGTCGAAGTGTTGACGCCTGTTTTGAACCCCACCGTCCGCGAGCAAGTGATGAACCAAATCATGGTGACCAATTTGGCCGATAATCAGCAAAGCTGGCTGATGCAACCCGACGGCCAATTTGCCCGTGCGCATACGCCGGAGGGTGAGCCGGAAATCAACGCACATGATTATTTTATGACCAACCCAAGCCTTTCAGGGCGCGGTGAGAGCATGAAGAAAAAGGTTTAGGTAATGAGTTCTTATAAAACCGAAAAATTTGCCGATGCGCTCAATCGTCTGGGTGCCTTGCGGCCCGATGCGCCATTGGGGGTTTTGGATATTGGTTCAAACTCTGTGCGTTTGGTCGGCTATAGCGGCTCGGCCCGCACACCTTTACCGATTTATAATGAACGCGCCTTTTGTCGGCTCGGTGAGGTGGTCGCTGCCACCGGCCGCATTGAGGGCGCGCCTTATGAATTGGCAATTCAAACATTTCATCGGTTTCATGCGATTGCCGCACGGCTTGGTATTGGCAATCTTGCGGCTTTTGCCACGGCGGCGGTGCGTGACGCCGAAAACAGCGAGGCGTTTATTGCCGAAGCAGAAGCCATTTTAGGACATAAAATCCGCATTTTGAGCGGCGAGGAAGAAGCAATTTATTCAGCGGATGGGGTGATGCTGTCGATACCCAAGGCTGATGGTATTGTTGCCGACTTGGGCGGCGGCAGTTTGGAATTGGCCCGCGTGCATGGCAATCAAACCCATCATTGGGCGAGCTTGCCGCTGGGGGTTCTGGCCTTGAACCAGCAGTCAGGCGGCGATCGCGCGCTGATGGCGCAGCAAGTCGGCACAGCTTTGCAGCAAATTGACTGGCTGTCCGACGGCAAAGGCTTGCCGCTTTATGTGGTTGGCGGCACATGGCGTAATTTAGCGAAAATTCATATGGACTATGAAAACTATCCGCTCGACGTATTGCACCAATATGCCGTGCCAGCGCAGCAAATGACGGGTTTTGCCCGCGCCCTGATAGAAGATGGGGCGGCGTTTGATTTATCGCTATCATCGTCCAATCGGCGCGAGGCTGTGCCGATTGCCGCGATTGTGCTCGATAAGCTGACCGAAGCGGTGCAGCCCAATGACGTTATCGTCTCGGCCAATGCGGTGCGCGAGGGCATTTTATATTCCATGTTGGAAAGCAAATTCCGGAAGCTTGACCCGCTCTTATTGGCCTGCGAAGAAATGGCTGAAAGGCTATGTAAATCAGCAGCTTATGGCCATGAATTGGCGGCTTGGACGAGTGGGTTATTTACCGGTCGTCACGCCCAATTTGCTGCCGATAAAGAGCTCAATCGATTGCGCTTGGCGGGCTGTTTGATTTCAGATTTGGCATGGGCCAGTCACCCGAGTTTTCGCGCCGAAGTGGTGCGCCAGACGGTGTTGACGGCGCCATTTGGTGGCATTGATCACCAAAGTCGCGTATTTCTTGGTCATGCGCTGTCTTATCGTCATGAGGTCGAAGCGGGCTGGTATGGGGCCAATCGTTTGTCTTTAGTGCCAGAGGATGAGAAACTAGCGCGGGCCTTTGGTCTGTGTCTACGCTTGGCACATTCGCTGTCGGCATCGCTGCCAAATTTATTACCGCTCACACGTCTAACTTTTGGGCAAGACCAAGTGGTGCTGACCATTGATCCGTCGCAGGCCGAATTGCTGGGGCCGATTATCGAAAATCGATTGAAACGTGTGGCTGAGGTTCTCGGCCTCGATTCGCAAGTTGAGTTGGCGCCGGTGGAAAATAAAACCGCCGGTTAAACGTCGCGCGCGACCAAAATAACCATGTCATTTTTTGACGCCAAAGCGAGCCGGCCCTGTTTCAAATCCAAAGCATATTGGCCGAAAATTTCGCGACGCCAGCCGCGCATGGCGGGCACATCTGGCTCACTATCGCTGGCGATGCGTTCCAAATCGGCAACATTGGCAATCAATTTCGGCGCCACTTGGGTTTCTTCGCTGCGTTGTTTCAGCAGAACTTTCAGCAATTCGACCAATGGCCCAATGCCCGGACGATTGACCACAGCGGCTGGCACATCGGGTAGATCTTCGGGTTTCTTATTTCGGCCAATTGCCACCGCTTCTAACAGGGTTTCAGCATGGCGTGAGTTTTCAAAACCACGCGGGACGGCGCGCAGTCGGGCCAGCGCGGTTTTGTCTTTCGGCGCTTGTAGCGCTAATTCGCGAATGGCGTCATCTTTGAGCACACGATTGCGCGGCACATTGCGGCTTTGCGCTTCGGCCTCGCGCCATTTGGCAACTTCAATTAAAACGCCGAGCACTTTAGGCCGGCGGTCTTGCATGCGCAGGCGGCGCCAAGCATTTTCCGGGCTTTGTAAATAAACTTCTGGGTCAGATAGCAAATTGCTCTCTTCTTCAAGCCAAGCGCGGCGGCCATTTTTTTCCAGCGTTTCCTCGAGATATTCATAAGCATCGCGCAAATGGGTGACGTCGGAGAGCGCATAGGTAAGTTGCGCATCACTTAGCGGGCGATGGCTCCAATCGGTAAAGCGACTGGCTTTATCAACCTTACCATTGGTGGTTTTATGAATCAGCGTTTCATAGCCCACCGCATCGCCAAAGCCACACACCATGGCGGCGATTTGCGTGTCAAAAAGCGGCGTTGGAATCACCCCTGCCAAATGGTGGAAAATTTCAACATCTTGCCGGCAGCCATGCATGACTTTGAGCACGTGCGGATTGACCAGAAGGTCATAAAATGGTTGTAAATCAATGTCTTCAGCAAGCGGGTCAATCATTCCCTCGACATTGTGTCCGGCTGTTTGGATGAGGCATAAAATCGGCCAAAATGTGCTCTCGCGCAAAAATTCAGTATCAACCGTAATATACGGGCAGGCGGCCAATTCGGCACACAGAGCTTCGAGCTCTTCACTTGTGGAAATCAGTTTCATGAAACTATGTTATAAAACACTGAAATGGTTTTGTCGCCTCCTGAAAATAGGCTCGATTTTCACCGTTCAAAAGGGCGGCAAACGCATGTGTGGCTTGACAAATCGTGTGAAGCGTTGTGTTTAGGCATCACTATTCTTTAAGAGGTTGAAGATGCACGAATATAGAAGCCATGATTGCGGCACGTTGCGCGCGACACATATCGACGAAACCGTCCGTTTATCAGGTTGGGTGCACCGAAAACGTGACCATGGTGGGCTATTATTCATTGATTTGCGCGACCATTACGGGCTGACGCAATTGGTCATAGAGCCATCAAGTCCGTATTTTTCGGTTGCCGAAGAGGTCCGCGCTGAAAGTGTTATTCGCGTCGAGGGCAAGGTTGTTGGCCGCGATGCCGACGCCAAAAACCGTAATCTGCCAACGGGTGAGATTGAGATTTATGTTTCCAACATGGAAATATTATCGCAGGCCGGTGATTTGCCGCTGCCCGTATTTGGCGAGCCGGACTATCCGGAGGACATTCGTCTGCGCTATCGTTTCCTCGATTTGCGTCGCGACACGCTGCATAAAAACATTGTTTTGCGGTCGGATATTATTTCATGGCTGCGCCGTCGTATGACCGATGACGGGTTCCGCGAGTATCAAACACCGATTTTGACGGCCTCAAGCCCGGAGGGCGCGCGCGACTTTTTGGTGCCATCGCGCACCCATCCAGGCCGCTTCTATGCCCTACCACAAGCGCCGCAGCAGTTTAAGCAATTGCTGATGGTGGCTGGTTTTGACCGTTATTTCCAAATCGCGCCATGTTTCCGTGATGAAGACGCCCGCGCCGATCGTTCGCCCGGCGAGTTTTATCAGCTCGATTTGGAAATGAGTTTTGTCACGCAAGAGGATGTGTTTCAGGCGGTTGAGCCGGTATTGCGCGATGTTTTCACCACTTTCGGCAATGGCAAACGGGTGACGCCGGAGTTCCCGCGTATTCCTTATGCTGAAGCCATGCAAAAATATGGTTCCGACAAACCGGATTTGCGCATTCCGATTGAAATGCAGGACGTTACCGCTGCCTTTGATGGGTCAGATTTTAAGATTTTCGCCAATATGATTGCCAAGGACGATAAGGTTCGGGTCTGGGCAATTCCAGCCAAAACTGGCGGTAGTCGGGCGTTTTGTGACCGTATGAACAGCTGGGCGCAGGGCGAAGGCCAGCCGGGTCTGGGTTATATTTTCTTCCGCGATGGCGAAGGCGCTGGGCCATTGGCGAAAAATATCGGTGCCGAGCGCACCGAACAAATTCGCAGCCAATTGGCGCTTGAAGATGGCGATGCTGTTCTCTTCTGCGCCGGTGTGCCCAAGTCATTTGCTGAATTCGCAGGCCGGGCGCGTAATCGGGTTGGTGAAGAACTTGAGCTAATTGACCGCGATCAATTCGCCTTTTGCTGGATTGTTGATTTCCCGATGTATGAAATTGACGATAGCACCAAAAAACTCGACTTCTCCCATAACCCGTTCTCCATGCCGCAAGGTGGTATGGAAGCGCTGGAGAGCATGGACCCATTGGATATTCTTGGCTATCAATATGATATTGTCTGCAATGGTATTGAGCTATCGTCGGGTGCTATTCGGAATCACAAGCCGGAAATTATGCTGAAAGCATTTGAGATTGCTGGCTATGACAGCGCTGTAGTGGAAAAAGAATTTGGCGGTATGCTGAACGCTTTCCGGTTTGGCGCGCCACCGCATGGCGGTATTGCTCCAGGCGTTGACCGTATTGTGATGCTGTTGGCGGAGCAAGAAAACCTGCGGGAGGTCGTGGCCTTCCCAATGAACCAGCAAGCTGAAGATTTATTAATGCAAGCGCCGTCGGAAGTTTCCAATGCGCAATTGCGTGAATTGCACATTCGCTTGAATTTGCCAGCCGAGAAAAAATCATCACCCGATGAGGCGTCGTAATCAAGGAAGATGCAGGGCGCGCGCTTTCGTGCTATAAATTCGTCTCTGTCGAAATGGAAAGTCAAATAATGCAATTTCTTAAAATGATTTTTACATGGTGGAACAGCCAAACTTTGGGCACGTTGATTTGGACCAAACGCCGTGGGCAATTGGTTGGTCAAGATGAGCAGGGCAATTGTTATTATCAGGACCGCAAAGGTGCCTCCATCAATGGTAAGGCGCGCCGCTGGGTGATTTTCAATGGCGACATTGAAAGCACGCGGGTGTCGTCTGAGTGGCACGGATGGTTGCATTACACGGTTGATGAAACCCCCGATGAAGCGCAATTTGTTCGTCGCGACTGGCACAAGCCACATCAAATCAATCAAACCGGAACGAAAAATGCTCATAAGCCAGCTGGACCAGCCGATGCGGCTTCTTATGCATCTGGCTATGATTCTTGGAAACCAGAATAGGACGCATTATGCTGAAAGATAATCTCGTCGAAACCCTCGTAGGTGCCTTTGTTGTTATCGTTGCCACGCTTTTCGTCGCTTATGGTTATTCAGTAACCGAAACCGGCAGCTCAGACGGGTATCGTCTGTCGGCTCAGTTCAACCGCGTTGATGGCCTGACCATTGGCAGCGATGTGCGCATGTCCGGCATTAAAGTTGGAACAGTGGTGTCGCTCGAACTAGACCCGAAAAGCTATTACGCCAATGTCGTTTTCTCGATGAATGGTGATATTAGTTTTCCAGATGATACCAGCGCCAAAATCACCAGTGAAGGCCTGCTTGGCGGTAATTATATTTCTTTGTCGCCCGGCGGCAGCGAGGATTTTTTGGAAGATGGTGGAGAAATTCTCTATACGCAGGGCTCTGTTGATCTCATCGAATTGGTGAGCCAAGCCCTGTTCAGCGCTGGTGATGGCGAGAGTGACCAAAAATAAATTCCTGTTTTTGCCTGTCTTATTGCTCCTCTCGGGGCCAATATCGCTATCAGCCCAAGAGCTACCATCTCCCGATGCCAGCACGACACCATCATTGCCAGTGCTTGTTGCGCCACCGCTACCCGACACCAATCCTTTTGATGGAAGGCCGACGGCGGGTTATGATGATTTTCAAACGGTTCCGGTTGAGCCGCCGCTTCTCGATGATTTTGACGGGTTAACCGAAGAATTTGACGGTTCTTTGCCATTGCCGCTATTTGATGTGCCGGTGATTGAGCTTCCCACTGACAGTTCAACACCAAGCACGCGAGTGATGCGCATTGGGCGATTCACCCTATTGCACAAGGTGACGGCGAAAATCCGCCCACTAGAATTGCGTCTAGATGAGCCAGTGGAAATTGATGATTTGCGCATCACCATGCATGATTGTCTTTCCACGCCGCCGGAAGAACCGCCCGAAACCAAAGCGTTTTTAACGATTTTGGAAAATAAGAATGGCGAGGAAAAACGTTTGTTCAATGGTTGGATGTTTGCCTCCAGCCCTGGCATTAACGCGTTGGAACATGCTGTTTATGACCTTTGGCCGAAAGCCTGTGTGGGCGCCGACGATATGCCGTTTACTGGTGAGTAAGCGGCCATCACATAGTCGGGTTTAACCGGCGGTTTTCTTCTCGGCTTCGCTTTGCAAAAATCCTTCAAGCCAATGAATGTCGTAATCGGCTTTTTGGAAATCTTCATTGGCCAATAAGCGATGGAACAGCGGCAATGTGGTTTCGACGCCATCAATGGCAAATTCGCGCAAAGCCCGATCGAGGCGTCGCATACAGGTCTCGCGGTCGGCAGCATGGACAATCAATTTACCAATCAAACTGTCGTAATAGGGCGGGATAGCATAGCCAGAAAACACCGCACTATCAATTCGAACCCCTAAACCGCCGGGGGCATGATAGGTCTGAATTTTGCCTGGTGACGGCACGAATGTTTCAGGATGCTCGGCATTGATGCGGCATTCCATGGCGTGTCCGCTGAGCACAATATCATCTTGCGTGAAACTCAAGACCTCGCCATTTGCAACGCGGATTTGTTCGCGCACAAGGTCAATGCCGGTAATCGCTTCGGTCACCGGATGTTCAACCTGTAGGCGGGTGTTCATCTCAATGAAATAGAACTCGCCTTTTTCATATAAGAACTCAATCGTGCCGACCCCGCGATAAGACATGCCTTGCATCGCATTGGTAACAATTTTACCGATTTTGGCCCGCGCGGCTTCATCCAGAACGGTGCTTGGTGCTTCTTCTAAAACCTTTTGGTGGCGACGTTGTAAGGAACAATCGCGCTCGCCCAAATGCACCGCATGGCCGTGCGTATCGCAGGCCACTTGAATTTCAATATGGCGCGGCTTTTCGAGATATTTCTCAATATAAACCGCATCATCCCCAAAGGCTGCCTTGGCTTCGCTGCGCGCCGTGGTAAAGGCCTCGGCCAGATCATCCTCGGTTTTGGCAATTTTCATGCCGCGCCCGCCGCCGCCCGATGCGGCTTTAACCAAGACAGGAAAGCCCATCTCGCGGCCGACTTTGAGCGCCTCCGCTACGTCTTTCACTTCGCCGTCAGAGCCCGGCACCACCGGAATACCCAATTCAATGGCCTTGGCTTTGGCGGCAATTTTATCGCCCATTAGGCGAATGTGATCGGCGGTTGGGCCGATAAAGGTAATGCCATGGGCTTCCAGAATATCTGCGAATTTGGCGTTTTCAGACAAAAACCCATAACCCGGATGCACGGCATCGGCGCCGGTGATTTCGCAGGCGGCAATAATTGACGGAATGTTCAAATAGCTATTGGCAGCGGGGGCGGGGCCAAGGCAGACGCTTTCATCGGCCAGCCCAACATGCATGGCATGATTGTCTGCCGTTGAGTGAACAGCCACTGAGGCAATGCCCATTTCGCGGCATGCGCGGATAACTCGGAGGGCAATTTCTCCGCGATTGGCAATAAGGATTTTGCTAATCATGACTTACTCAATAATCAGCAGAACTTCGTCAAATTCGACGGGCTGCTCATTGGTGACGATGATCTCAGTAACCTTGCCGGCGCGCGGAGCGGTGATTGGATTCATGGTTTTCATCGCTTCAATAATCAGCAAAGTTTGGCCCTGTTTTACTGTGCTGCCAATGGTAACAAAATCTTTTGCACCTGGTTCTGGGGCCAAATAGGCGGTGCCGACCATGGGTGACTTAACCGCTCCAGGATTGCTCGCTGGATTGGCCGAAGCAGCCGGTGCTGGCGTCACGTCGGCGGCAGGTGCTGGCGCGGCTGGTGCTGGCTGAGCGATGGTTTGCTGTGAGGTGACCATTTGGGTGGCGCCTTGGCGGGCAACACGAATGCGCATGCCGTCGGCTTCCAACTCAATTTCCGTCAGACTGCTTTTATCTAATAGATCGGCTAATTCTTTAATGAGTTTACTATCGGGTAGTTTCGCCATTTTGCCCTCCGCGTGACACTGCCGTTTCGTTCAACGTCTATTTAAGGTTTAATACGCTTAGCCAGCGCGTCAATAGCCATTTCATAGCCCTGCGCGCCAAGCCCGCAGATCACACCGGTTGCCACTTGTGAAATATGTGAGTGATGGCGGAAACTTTCGCGAGCGTAAATATTCGATAAATGCACTTCAATGATGGGCTGCGAGAGCGATTGCAGCGCATCCAAAATGGCCACTGAGGTATGCGAATAGGCAGCAGCGTTAATAATGACGCCACTGGCTTCCAAACGCGCGGTTTGAATAATCGACACGAGCTCGCCCTCATCATTGCTTTGAAAAAAGCTCATCGGCAAATCATAGCTGTTCAGCTTGCTGGCGCAGGCCGCTTCAATGTCAGCCAAAGTGGTTGTGCCATAGATTTCCGGTTCCCGACTGCCAAGCAGATTCAGGTTAGGGCCGTTGATAATGTAAACAGCTTGGGCCATGCCAAGTCCTTTCGAAGCCTGAGAAGCAACAATATACTCTGTGGGTAAACGAGATTTCAAAAAACATCAAGGATTTCAGTCTATAACTTAGTTAAAGGCAAGAACAGGACTTGCGTCTTGAAACGAAGATTTGCATTATCAAACGCTCTCGGAGAACGACGATGAATGTGCAAATTAATGGCGAAATGCGTGAGTTTGAAGCGCCAATGAGCATTTTACAGCTGTTGCAGGCAATGAGTTTGCCAAGCCAAAAAATTGCTGTTGAGTTAAACCTCGAAATCGTCCCGAAGTCTGCCTATCACAGCCAAATGGTGGCGGCGGGTGACCGAATTGAAATTGTCCACTTTATTGGCGGAGGCTGAGGATGAGCGCAGATAGTTCAAAAGATGATGTTTTAACCATTGCCGGACGAGACTTTTCTTCCCGCCTCATTATTGGCACCGGCAAATATGCCGACTATGCCGAAAATGCGGCAGCGGCTGAGGCGGCTGGCGCAGAAATAGTAACCGTGGCGGTGCGGCGGGTTAATTTGTCTGACCCATCTGCGCCGATGTTGATCGACTATATCGACCCGAAAAAATACACATTTTTGCCCAATACAGCCGGTTGTTTTACTGGCGAAGACGCGGTGCGCACGCTGCGTTTGGCGCGCGAGGCCGGCGGCTGGTCATTGGTCAAATTGGAAGTTTTGGGTGATGAGAAAACCCTTTACCCGAATATGCCCGAGACGTTGCGATCGGCTGAATTGCTGGTCAAAGAGGGCTTCGATGTGATGGTTTATTGTAGCGATGACCCAATTATGGCCAAACAATTAGAAGACATTGGCTGTTGCGCCATTATGCCCTTGGCGGCGCCGATTGGTTCCGGCTTGGGGGTGCAAAACCCGATTAACATTCGGATGATTATCGAGCAGTCGAAGGTGCCTGTGTTGGTTGATGCTGGCGTTGGCACCGCCTCAGACGCGGCGATTGCCATGGAATTGGGCTGCGATGGCGTGTTGATGAATACAGCAATTGCTGAGGCCAAAAATCCGGTGTTAATGGCCCAAGCCATGCGCCATGCGGTGATTGCCGGACGCCAAGCCTATCTGGCAGGGCGTATGGCTAAGCGCCTCTATGCGGATCCAAGCTCGCCTTTGGGGGGGCTTATCTAAACTAATTAGTTGAGTTGCGCTGCGCCGCCAAGGCCGCCTCAATGGCGGCCTCAAATTCGTGCTTTTCCAGCGCCCCGGGATAGACTTGATTGCCAATCACAAAGGCTGGCGTGCCGGCGACATCTAGAGCTTGGGCAAGCTGGCGGTTTTCGTCCAAAATATCGGTAATTCTTTGACTGCTGCGTTGCGTCGCAATGGCTCTTTCTTCCAGTTTCATATCGGCTAAGGTTTGGCTGATGAAACCGTCATTAAGCCCAGCTTTATTATTCATCAAGCGGGCGTGAAAGGTCAGGAATGTGAGTTGATTATCAAGTGTTAGCGCCGTCCGCGCCGCGACTTCTGAGCTGTCGCTGAGAATTGGAAATTCTTTAAACACCAATCGCAAATCGTCGCGTTGATTGACCACTTCCATCAAAACTGGAAACACGCGTTTGCAATAGCCACAATTGTAATCGAAAAATTCGACAATAGTGACCGGCGCGTCGACCGGCCCCATGCTGAAATCGGCCTTATTGCGAAACAGAACGTCTGCATTTTGTGCAATCGTGCGCTGCACGCGGGTCTCCTCGGCACGCTCATAATGGGCCTGCATATTCTGCAAAGCATCGGCCAAGGCTTCAGGGTTTTGCATCAGATAATCTTGCACCACCGCCTCAATTGATTTTTTTTCAGCTGCGCTAAACTCTGCCGCCTGCGCCGAAGCGATGAAGATGTTGAGCCCAAATGCGAAGCAAAATAGGGCGGTCAAAAATCGGGTCATAAAATCTCTCAACTTAAAAAGTCATTTTCAAAATATCGCGACTGCGCAAATACTCGATTGAGTCTTTTGGTAAGCCACGCAAAGCGCGTTGGGCATAGCTGATAGCCTGCGGATTGCGCATTAAGGCATAATATTCTGCCAATGACCATTCCGCATAAGGCGCGCGCTCTAATTGCCCATAGGCTTTTGACATGAAGAAATAAGCGGTGGCGTTTTCAGGGGCCATGCGCAGGGCTTTGCGTAAATTTTCAATCGCCGCATCATTATAGTCACTCTGCTCGACGCCGAGGCCAATTTGGCAGGTCGCTAGTCCGACCAATAGGAGCGGTTCGTCTGGTTTAAGAGATATGGCTTTTTTATAAGGGTCTAAGCCTTTAACGGCGACACCGGATTCGTAAAAAACCTGACCTTTGAGCTCGTAAAACCAGGGGTTTTCAGGGTATTGGGCAATCAAGCCGTCAATCAGTGCGATTGATTGGTCGAGTTTGGCTTGCTGGTGAAAGGCAATGGCGCGGGCATATTGAGCTGGTGGCGATTGATCGCCCTCATACCGACGAAAAGTGACTTCGGGCCGGTCAATAAAACCAAATAATTTGGCTCGCGCCATATTGTGGCGGAAAACCATTTCTGGATCATCGGCTTGGTGGCGATATTTTGAATCGGCAGCACCTGCGATATAAGCATTGACCCGATCGCGCGACATCGGGTGGGAGCGTGCATAAGGATCTTGATGGATTTCGTTCAAAATCTCTTGCCCAGCCAGCGTATCCATTAGTTCAATAATACCGTCTGGCGATTGGCCAGTGGCGTCTAATAATTTCAGGGCACTGACATCGGCGCTGGCTTCTTGAGCTCGCGAATAAACCAGAAAGCTGCGCTGAGCAATTTGTTGGCCGCCACTAATGAGAGCAATGCCAGCTTCAGGATTGCCCGCCAGCAGGCTACCAAAACCCAAAATTGTCGCCACAAGGGCCGGTGTTTGCGCCCGCGTAATGGCGTCACTTGAGCGCGCCAAATGGCCGCCGGTGATATGGCCAATTTCATGGGCCATCACGCCGATTACCATATTGGGACTGTCGGATTCGAGAATAAGGCCCGTGTGTACGAAAATATTCTGTCCCATGGTGACATAGGCATTCAGGGCGCGGTCATTGACAACCGTCAACCCAACTGCCTCGGGATTAAGACCGGCAGCGATGAGCAAGGGGCGCGTGTAATCGTCAATTAATTCTTCAATTTCGCCGTCACGTATGGCACCAGCCTGCGCCGAGGTCACCATCATCATCAGACCGATGAGCAGCCCCAAGATCCGCGCCTGCCAATCACCAAGCACTAATGAGGCCCCGCCCAACGCGCAGGGTAATTGCAGAAATTTTTCTACTCTCATCATGGACACCACACTATGGCTAAATACGGCTTTAATATGACGGAGCATCGACGCAAGCGCTAGCTTAACGCTTCCACCATCCGCGTTTGACCGGTTGTTCTGGCGTTTCGCTGGTTTCGACTGCGGCGGCCATAATTGGTTCGGCGACTGTTTCGACTTCAGCGGCTGTAACCACTTCCGGCTCAGCCTTGACCGCTTCAGTCTCGGCATCAGCTTTTTTCGCGGCGGCTTTTTTGGCCTTTGGCTCAGCTTTCGGTTTAGCTTTCGGTTTAGCTGTGGCCTTTTCCTTCGGCTTGTCTTTATCGGCCGCTTTGGCGCGAGACTTGCGCTTTGGTTTTTCAGCCACTTCTTCAGCAATAGCTTCTTCGACCGTGTCAGCCTCAGCAGCTATATCTGTAGTGGCCGTATCGTCGATTTGAGCCGTCTCAACACTTGCGGGCTCAGTTTCAGCAGCCGGCGTAACAATCATGATTTTTTCGACCGGCATATCGCTTATCGCTTGGCCATCATGTGATGCCCCGTCAGCGGCTTCTGAGCTCTCGCCCTCTCCAGCGGTTGTTTCGCCATCACGACGGCGACCACGGCCACCGCGACGTCCACGACGGCGACGCCGCTTCGGCTTATTATCATCATCTTCACCCTCGCCAAATGACGGGGTTTCATTGTCATCATTGGACGCATGGTCCTCTGCCGCCTCACTGGCGCCATTGGCGCTTTCTTGGTCTTCCGAGTCATCATCAGACGAGTCATGGTCGGGATTATCATTTGACTGATTACGACCACGTCCGCCACGACGGCGGCGGCGGCGTGATTTGCCATCATCGCCATCAAGCGCTGCTTTAGGGTCGCCTTCCATACGCGAGGTGCCTTCGCTTTCGGTCTGATCGGGCAGGGTAAAGGCCATTTCCATGGCACTCAAAGCACTGTCACCCAGCACAATAATCTGTACACCAGTGCGTTCTTCAATCTCGCCCAATTGCAGGCGTTTTTGGTTTAGCAAATAGCTGGCCACATCTTCCGGCACATGGGCGATTAATTCGCCTGAGCTATATTTGCCGCAACGTTCGTCAATATCGCGCAAGACGTGCAGGGCGCGGCTTTCGACCGAACGCACCATGCCAGAGCCATTACATTGACTACAGGTGTTGCTGCTGCCTTCAAGAACGCCAGCGCGCATGCGTTGGCGCGACATTTCCATCAGGCCAAAGCTGCTGATGCGGCCGACTTGAATGCGGGCCCGATCATTTTTCAGCGCATCTTTCATGCGTTTTTCGACGGCGCGATTATTGCGGTTCTCGTCCATATCAATGAAATCAATAACCAAAAGACCGGCCAAATCGCGCAAGCGTGCTTGGCGGGCAACTTCTGTCGCGGCTTCCAAATTAGTGGCCAGCGCGGTTTTCTCAACTGAATATTCGCGCGTTGATTTGCCTGAGTTCACATCAATGGCGACCAAAGCTTCGGTTTGATTAATCACCAAATAACCGCCTGATGGTAGCACCACCACTGGATTGAACATGGCGGCCAGCTTATCTTCGACGCCATATTGTTTGAACAAAGGCGTCGCTTCCGTGTGTAATTTGACCTTGCGTGCATGGCTTGGCATTAGCAATTTCATATAATTGCGCGCCTCTTTATAGGCTTCTGCGCCAGCCACGGTAACCTCGTCAAAATCTTTTGAATAAATATCGCGAATGCAGCGGCGAATAAGATTGCCTTCTTCATAGACCAAAGCAGGGGCTTGGCTGACGACGGTTTTTTCACGCACATCGGCCCACATTTGCGACAAATACTGCCAATCGCGGCGGATTTCAGTCAGCGTGCGCTGTGCTCCAGCTGTGCGAACAATCAAGCCCATGCCTTGTGGCACGTCGAGCTTTTCAACGATGGACTTCAATTTCTTTCGGTCAGCGCCATTATTGATTTTGCGCGAAATGCCGCCGCCACGTGCGGTGTTTGGCATTAACACGCAATAGCGGCCAGCGAGCGACATATAGGTTGTCAAAGCCGCGCCCTTATTGCCACGCTCTTCTTTCAGCACTTGCACCAGAATAATCTGCCGCCGCTTGATGACTTCTTGAATTTTATATTTGCGATGCAGCGCCCGTGAGGCGGTTGGGGTTGCCACTTCCTCATGCGCGTCGCCGCCCAAATCTTCTACTGATTTGCCGTCGCTATCGTCTTGATTATCGTCATCGCTGGCGGCTTTCGACGTCTCGTCGATATCCGAATCCTCATCAGCAGCATTATCGCGTTCTTCTTGCGCATATTCGCGCATCAGCTCTTCGCGGTCGCTAATCGGAATTTGATAATAATCAGGGTGGATTTCGTTAAACGCTAAAAACCCGTGGCGATTGCCACCATATTCGACAAAAGCAGCCTGTAGAGAGGGCTCTACACGGGTGACTTTGGCGAGATAGATATTGCCGCGAAGCGGGGCCTTGGTGCTGGATTCAAAATCAAATTCGTCGATCTGATTGTTTTCTGTCACCACCACACGGGTTTCTTCCTGGTGGGCGGCATCGATAAGCATTGTTTTGGTCATAAATTTCTCCGGCGACGTAATCGGCGGCGGGCGTTAGCTTCATCGCGCGCGGATCAGAGGTCAGTGTTTTATTAAATTGTTGCGTAAAAGGTGTGAGGCTAAATGCAGGCGCAACACAGGCACGGTTCACTTTGTGACCGTTCTTTATGCCTATTATTTGTCGAGATTCGCTGTGCACGAGACACCTTTATAAGATTACTTTGCGGTGGCAGACCACCTTTGGCTGGCAGGTTTATCTGAGGGGTGCAAACTGGCTCCCAATTTGGGCCTTCAGTTCGAGCGCCTCAGTATCGCGCTGCTTGCGTGTCGACATTAAGCGCGTCGGCGCGCCATTGCAAGTTATATGTGTGCCACTATCGGCAAGCCGCAGCGGGTCGCCAGCTGTCAATGAGTTTGCTATAGTGCGTGCATTGCCGTGAGTCGCGCAAAATGGGTGAAAATCTATCGTATGAAATTTATTTCTTCGTTCTTTAATTATTTGCGCCCCGGAGTGTTAGCTCTGGCGCTTATGCTTGCCAATGTGGCCACTGCATCTGCGCTAACCAAAGTTGATGATGTGCGTATTGGCGTGTCTAATGAACGCACTCGCTTGGTGCTCGACCTGTCATCGCGAGTGAATTTTGAAGTATTTTTGCTGGAAAACCCGCGCCGCGTGGTCGTTGATCTACCAAGTTTGCAATGGCCGGATAGTTTACAGCCCAAGTCGCAAGGGTTTATTGGCGGCATGCGTTTTGGCCAATTCACTGCCGACAAAAGCCGTTTGGTACTGGATTTGAAACAACCCGCCACGGTCAGCAAAAGTTTTATTTTGGGCAAAACCTCTGGACTGCCCGTGCGCTTAGTTATTGATATGGTGCCGTCGACAGCAGCACAGTTCACCGAGCAAGTGAACGCCGACCGGCTACGCAATCAACAAAAAACTGCCTCGGCGCCAGCCCCCGCCGCAAAGCCTGTTTTACAAACGCCCAAACCTAAAAAGCGAAAAGCCAAACCAGTGATTGTTATCGACCCGGGCCATGGCGGGGTTGATCCGGGTGCCCATGGGCGCAAAGCGCGAGAGAAAAACGTCACGCTGGATTTTGCCCGCCAATTTGCCAAGCAATTGCGAAATACCGGCAAATATGACGTCTATCTGACCCGAAATTTAGATATTTATATTCCGTTACGCCAGCGCGTGGCGATTGCCCGCAAACATAATGCCGATTTATTCGTCTCTATTCACGCTGATGCCATTCAACGATCTTCGGTGCGCGGCATGTCTATTTACACTTTGTCGGAAACCGCTTCCGACAAGGAAGCCGCCGCTCTTGCGCGCAAGGAAAACCGTTCTGATATAATTGCCGGTATTGATTTTGACGATCAGCCGAAAGAAGTGGCGGATATTTTGATTGATTTGGCTCAGCGTGAAACCAAAAACCTGTCAGTGCAATTTGCCAATTTAGTGGTCGATCATGCGCGTGGCAGTACCAAACTTCTAGAGCGGACGCACCGTTTCGCAGGTTTTCGGGTGCTCAAAGCACCTGACGTGCCATCCGTGCTTATCGAGTTGGGCTTTTTGACAAATCGCAGCGATGAAAAGCAATTATTGTCGTCGGCTTGGCATAAGAAACTTGCTGGTCGATTGGTCAAATCTGTCGATAGTTATTTTTCCAAAGAACGTTTGGTCGGTATCGTCCAATAAATTTACTTTCCCCAAGCTTTATGTCGTCAAAGCTTTGCAATCTCAGAATTGTCACATTGGTGCCGTATTTTGGCCTATAATCGGGTCTGCGGCACAGAGGATTTCATGAAGTTTACAGGCAGGCTTATTCGCGATTTTGCGGGCATTTCGGTGACCTTGCTTGCGCTTGGCCTATTTTTGATTTCTTTATATTTATGGCGCATGTCGAGCACTTTGCCGAATTACCAGCATTTGTCCGATTACACGCCGCCGGTGATGAGCCGCGCCCATGCCGGCGACGGCAGCTTGATTGCAGAATATGCTGAACAGCGGCGCATTTTTGTGCCGATTAATGTAGTGCCGGAACATTTGATTCAGGCGTTCATATCGGCTGAGGACAAAAACTTTTTTGAACACTCCGGCATTGATTTTGTTGGCGTCATGCGCGCCGTCGTGCAAAACGTCATCAATGTTGCCACGGGCCGACGACTTGAGGGCGCCTCAACAATTACCCAGCAAGTGGCGAAGAATTTCTTATTGAGCAGCGACGTCACCCTTGAGCGCAAATTGAAAGAAGCGGTTTTGGCGGTTCGGCTGGAAAACACATTCGATAAAAGCCAATTATTGGAATTATATTTGAACGAGATTTATCTCGGCATGGGACGCTATGGTGTGGCAGCTGCTGCGTTGCACTATTTCGACAAGCCGCTGAACCAATTATCAATCGCCGAAGTGGCATATCTTGCCGCCTTGCCGAAAGCGCCAAATAATTACCACCCGTTTCGACGTCGCGCGCAAGCCATTGCCCGACGCAATTGGGTCATTGAACGGATGCATGAAAACGGCTTTATCACCGACGCTCAAGTGCTTGAGGCGCAGGCGCAAGATCTAGAAGTCGCAACCCCTGTGTCGGGCATACAACGTTATGCAGCGGAATATTATGTTGAAGATGTGCGCCGTCAAGTGAATGCGATTTATGGCAATAAAACGCTTTATGGCGGCGGCTTATCCATTCGCACGACATTGAACACTGAATATCAATTAATCGCCGTCAAAGCCCTGCGAAAAGGTCTGGTCAATTATGACCGTCGACACGGATATCGCGGGCCGGTGGCACAATTTGAAACCCTGGATGATTGGTGGGAACAAATCACTGAGATTTCCATACCAACTGATTTAGCGCCTTGGCGTTTGGCTGTTGTCTTGGAGGTCGGAGCCGATCAAGCTGTAATTGGTCTGCGTCCACGCATGACGCGGGCCCGTCGTTTTGAAGATAAAATTGATTTAGGCTACTTACGCCTTGCTGATGTCAAATGGGCGCGGGCGGCGCCGGGGCCTGATAATGATTACAAAAATATTGGGCCGCGCATTAAATCCATATCATCGGTATTGAAAATCGGCGATGTGGTTTGGGTGTCGCCAAAAGATGAAAATGGCCGTTATCAACTCGAACAAGTGCCCGAAGTGAACGGCGCCGTGGTCGCCCTCGACCCGCATACCGGACGGGTTTTGGCAATGGTCGGCGGTTATAGTTTTCGGGCCAGCGAGTTTAACCGCGCGGCGCAAGCCAAACGCCAGCCGGGCTCGGCATTTAAGCCATTTGTTTATGCTGCCGCATTGGACAGCGGCTTTACCCCCGCCAGTCTTGTGCTTGATGCGCCGTTTGTGATGGAGCAGGGCAATGACCAGGGCTTATGGAAGCCAGAAAACTATGCGCGTCGTTTTTATGGTCTGTCGACCCTGCGTTTGGGCATGGAGAAAAGCCGCAATCTGATGACGGTGCGCATGGCGCAAGAAATTGGCATGAACAAAATCCGCGACTATGCCAAACGCTTTGATATTAACAATTCAATGCCCCGCGTGTTGGCCATGGCTTTAGGGGCGGGTGAGACCAGTCTGATGCGGCTGACGTCGGCCTATGCCATGTTGGTGAATGGCGGCAAGCGCATTGAGCCGGTGTTTATTGACCGTATTCAAGACCGATATGGCCATACTCTTTATCGCCATGATGAGCGCGCCTGCATCGGCTGCAACGCCGAGCAATGGCGCGGCCAGGCACCGCCAGATTTGCTTGATGAGCGCGCCCAAGTCATCTCACCGCAAACCGCCTATCAAGTGGTGTCCATGCTTGAGGGTGTCGTCAAACGCGGCACTGGCCGGCGTATCAGCTCTATTGGTAAACCATTGGCCGGCAAAACCGGCACCACCAATGACAGCCGTGATGCATGGTTCGTTGGCTTTTCAGCCGATTTAGCGGTCGGTGTGTATGTCGGTTATGATGACAATCGCTCGCTCGGCGATGGCGAGTCAGGTGGCCGCGTCGCTGGTCCCATTTTTCAAGATTTCATGGCTGAAGCGCTGAAAACTATGCCGACCCCGCCATTTCGTATTCCGTCGGGGGTTAGCCTTGTCAGAATTAACGCTGTGACCGGTAAATTGGCGGCGCCGGATGATGAAACCGTCATTCTTGAGGCCTTCAAAATTGGCACAGAACCCTCAGCTGGTCGCAAGCAAGCGATTGTCAATGGCAGCACCGGCGGGCAAAGGCTCGGCGTGCAAGATGACGCCATTGGTGCGGGCACAGGTGGGCTTTACTAAAAATGATTGCTGGCTATTGTCTGTAGCAAGCAAAGGAAACTGACATGCGTGCCGAAGTAAATGTTTATATTGTCCGGATTAAGCAATCCATTGAATTGCTGCGCCGCCATCTCGATTGGGATAAGGCTCTGGCGCGCCTAGAGGAACTTAATAGGGCCGCCGAAGACCCTGACTTGTGGAATAATCCGGAGCAAGCGCAAGCCAAAATGCAAGAGCGCATGCGTTTGGAAAATGCCATTCAAACATGCAAAACCCTGCAGTCAGAAATGGATGATCATGTCGATATGATTGCCATGGGCGAAGCCGAGGGCGATAGCGACATTGTCGCCGAGTCCGAGGCGGCGCTGGCTGATTTGCAGAGTCGCGCCGAGCGCATGGAAGTAGAAACGCTGTTGTCGGGCGAGGCCGATAGCAATGATGTTTATCTCGAAGTACACGCCGGCGCCGGTGGCACAGAAAGCCAAGATTGGGCTAGTATGTTGCTGCGCATGTATCTGCGGTGGGCCGAGAAAAAAGGCTATAAGGCAACGATAATTGAGCAAACCGATGGCGAAGAGGCCGGTATTAAATCAGCAACGATTGAGATTAATGGCCATAATGCGTATGGCTGGGCGAAAACTGAATCTGGGGTTCACCGCTTGGTGCGCATTTCACCATTTGATAGCAATGCCCGCCGTCACACGAGTTTTGCCAGCGTCTGGTGCTATCCGGTGGTTGATGACACGATTGCCGTGGATGTGGCTGAGTCGGATGTGCGTATTGATACTTTCCGCGCCAGTGGCGCTGGTGGCCAGCATGTGAACACCACGGATAGTGCTGTGCGCATCACCCATTTAGAAACCAATATTGTGGTACAATGTCAAAACCAGCGCTCGCAGCACAAAAACCGCGCCACCGCTTGGGCGATGTTGCGGGCGCGCTTATATGAATTAGAACTGCAAAAGCGCGAAGCAGAAGCCATGGCCAATGCTGAACAAAAAACCGAAATTGGTTGGGGCCATCAAATTCGCTCTTATGTTTTGCAGCCCTATCAAATGGTCAAAGATTTGCGAACTGGTGTTGAGAGCGGCAATCCGTCGGCGGTGCTTGATGGCGCGCTTGATCCATTTATGGAAGCGGCTTTGGCGCAACGCGTCAATGGCGAGGCCGGCAGCGATAATGTGGCCAGTGAAGATTTAGCTTAATGCGGCTGAACGCTTGCGCCGTCGTTTGGCAGGCTTTGCGGCGCGGCTTGCCCGAGCGGGTCTTTTTCGTGAATCGCGCGACCATCAAATTGCGCACCAGATTCAACCGCTAACGCCGTGTGATGAATATCACCGGCAACGACACATTTGGCACATAGATGCACTTGTAAGGCGCGGATTGTTCCGGTGACGCGACCATAGACGGTAACGATTTCAGCTATTAATTCGCCCTCAACCTCGGCTGAGGCGCCAATGGTGATGGCGTGAGACGCCATATCACCTTGCAATTTACCTTCAATTTGAACATCGCCAGATGACACAAATTGCCCAATGATCTTGGCGTCTTTGCCAATAATTGATGGCGCCATTTTGTTTAACTTTTGAGCTTCAGCCATTTTTTATCCAATCACTCGGTTTTGCTCTCAATGGTTTCAGCGATATTAAAAATCTGTTTTCCCGTATTGAGGAAAGCGATTGGGTCACGCACTTTACCGTCGAACCAAATTTCATAATGCAAATGGGGCCCCGTACTGCGCCCACTATTGCCAGCATCAGCGATATGCTGCTGGAACTCGACCCGCTGGCCACGTTGTACGCGGCTACGGTTCAAATGAGCATAGCGCGTGCGAAAGCCATTGCCATGGTCAATTTCAACCATCAGTCCATAGGGGCCTTTATATCCGGCTTGGGTGACCGTACCTGGCAAGGTCGTGTGCACCGGCGTTCCCGTCGGTGTACCAAAATCAACACCGGCATGAAAAGCGGCGCGTTTTTTGAAAGGGTCCATACGGGCGCCAAAACCACTAGTAAGGCTGTAGTCATGAATCGGAGTGGCCAGGGGAATTTTGGTCATTGACTGGCTGAGGTTTTGCAGTCGGTCAAGATTGTTTGAAATACGATAGATCTGCTGATGCAGACGCGAGTTTAATCCGGCTCTGTCGCTGAGCGGAATATAAGGGCCGCCGATCGATAAGGCGCTCTCAGGCAATACCCGAGCCATGAAGTTTTCAGTATCCAGAATGTCAGTTCCGGCAATCACTTCTTCGAATTCTCTAACTTTCTCGTCGACACTTTCTTCTAGCGCATCCAGCATGTCGCGCTGGCGTGTGTCGAGGCTGGTGATACGGCTGTAGACGTCTTTTGATACATGTGGCAGCGCAAGTGGTGTCGCAGCGGCGACTGTGTCAGCTGCAACATTTTGTGCCAATCGCAGACCCGCAGGAGATGCGCTGGCTGTAAGATTGCGACTTTCCATCACTTGATGCACCTGATCGCTGGTGCGACCAACCAATTCAACGGCGCTTTTATTACGCTGAGAGCGCTTGGCAACGCTGGCGAATGCTTCTTGCATGGAGCGCAAATTGCTTGAGACGCGGGCGTTTTGCTCCATCACAGTATTTAACTGATTGTGGCGGGCTTCTAATTTGTCTGTTGTTTGCGTAAACCAGTCACGGGTCAGCACAAGCTGTTCGTTCAAATCATCATAGGCGGTTTGCAAGCGGCTGAGTTCGGTTTCATAAGCCAATTGCATTTCGCGCAATTGCGCCTCGCGTTGGTTAACAATTCTGTCTTGAAACAACACATTGACGCTAGCAAAGCCGACCCACAAGCAAACCGCCATCAAAAAACTACTGAGCAAAATTTGGCTGCGCGTTGACAGAGGAACAAAAGTAACTTTGCCCTGGCTGCGAATATAAATTTGTTTGTCAGCAAATATTCTATTTATGCGCGTTTTGATTTTTGACATCATTTCACCGAATTAAGAAGCGTTTGTCTCAAAAAATGTAAGAAAATGCAAGCGTTTGCTCATAATTATGAGTTTACTGCAAATGGTAGTAATGCGCTGGAAGCCCAGCTTGCGCGCGCGCCTCATCGTTAAATGGCGGTTTGAGGCGACCAGTAAAATAGCGTTCAACCATGGTTTGAAAGCTGTTTTCAGGGGTGAGGTTTTGTTCTTGGCACAAATAATGGAACCAGCGCGTGCCAGCTTTGACATGGGTTTTTTCATCTTCGAAAATAATTTCCAGCATTTTCGCCGATTTATCATCGCCAGCTTGCGAAAACTTTTGCATCATCAACGGTGTCACATCAAGGCCCCGCGCTTCTAAAACCAGAGGCACAATCACCAAACGGCCAAGTAAATCATCGCGCGTGTCATAGGCCGCTTGCCATAAACCATCATGGGCTGGCAGATCACCATAGTGCATGTCGAGCTCTTCTAGTCGGTCGGCCAGCATCAGAAAATGCCGGGCTTCGTCGGCCCCAACTTTTATCCAATCATCAATAAAATCATCCGGCACTTCAGCAGTGATAAAACGACCAATTAAATCAAAAGCCAGATCAATGGCGTTCAGCTCAATATGAGCGAGCGCATGTAATTGAGTTTTGCGACCGGTCGGGCTCGACATGCGTCGCTTGGGCATATCTTGCGGCGCGATTAATTGCGGTGCGGCTGGGCGGGCCGGGCGATCTGGCCAATCTTTCGAGGCCGTTTTATCGCGCTGCAAGCTACCATTGCGCCATTGGCTGGCTGTCTCGCGGGCTTTGGACGCCTTGTCGCGCGCGTCAGAGGTCAGCAAAACATCGCGACAAGCATGGGCGAGAGAGGAGGTGGCCGCGCTCATCATCAGGCGCCTTGTGCTGCCTCAAGAACCGCTGCGACATGGCCTTTGACTTTTACTTTGCGCCAAATCTGCTGGATATTGCCCGCCTCATTAATCAAAAAGGTAGCCCGCTCAATACCCATATATTTGCGACCATACATATTCTTCTCAACCCATACGCCATAGGCCTGAAGCATTTTTTGCTCAGGGTCGCTGAGCAGGGTCACAGATAAATTGTGCTTTGCCTTAAATTTGTCATGTTTTTCGACACTATCAGCAGAGACCCCAATGATTTGCGTATTGGCGGCAGCGAAAGCTTTTATATGAGTGGTAAAATCAATAGCTTCAGTCGTGCAACCGGGCGTGTCGTCTTTAGGGTAGAAATAAATCACCAGTTTCTGACCAGCATAATCTTTCAAGGCAACGGTGCGGCCACCATCCGCTTCAAGCGAGAATTGCGGGGCTTTATCATTGAGTGCGAGAGCATTTGTCATTGGCTATCCTTAATTATCGTGAAACGGTTATCAGACTCAGTTTTATATTGTATATGGCAATTTGGACTGCCCGACTATTTTTTCAAGCCAAGCATTTGGCCCATGGAGTGAACAGGTGTTAATCACCGGCGCAAAATTTTTGATACGATGGTCTCTGGTGACTGTCTCGCTTTTGGGCGTCGGCTTTGCTGCGCTTATTTTTGTATCGCGCTTTACGCCTGTGTCATTGGGCTTGGTTGAGGGTGGTGTGGCCTATTTTGCAGGCCGCAGTACCGGCACCAATGTAGAAATTGACGGCGCACAATTGTTGTGGTCTGAGGGCCAGAATTTCCCCGCCCTCAAAATCGGCCGCGTTGAATTTGTCGACAGCGACGCATTTACAGCGCGCCTCGGGGACGTCTTTGTTGCCCCCAGCCGACGAGCTTTCGTCGATGAATTTACTTTTGCCGTTCACGAATTATCCATTGCCAGCGTCGACGTAACAGCTTCTGATGAAAAATATCTCTCGCCGCCATCGGGATTGGTGATCGGCGCGGCAGGCGTGCAAAATACCGCTTGGCTCAACTATTTACAGCGCCTCGATGTGCAGAAAATTCACATTGCCGCCTTTAACGACATTAGCTCTGTCGGTGCTTTGGGTGGCTCATACGTTATTATCTCGCGCGATGGCGACACATTGGTCGGCGCATTGGACGTTAAATATCAGCAAAAAGACAAGCTGAGCCGGGTTGATGGGCAAATGAACTTCCGACCGGGTGCCGAAGGGTTTTTCGAGTTAAATCTGCATGATGTAAACCCCCGCGACATTGGCAATATTAGCCGCCTATTCCAGCCATTGCGGGCGCTGTCTTTGCCAATGAGTGGCAAAATCACCTTTGCCGTCAATGGTGAAGGTGAATTGCAAAAAGGCCGGGCAGAAATCGCCATATCGCCAGGGGTCGTTAACTTATCAACTGTTGATCTCGCGATTGACGGCATTGCAATGACTCTTGATGCCGATTTCATTGCCCGTGACTTCAAAGTTTCCAAAGCCAATTTCGACGTCGCCGGTGTTAAAGGAGAAATCGGTGGTGTGCTGTATTACGAATTTTCTGAAGCAGGCCAAGTAAGCAATGTCAGCGCTAATTTGAACAGCGGCAATTTGGTTATGCACCGGCCAACACTTTTTGAAGCCCCAATTATCGCCTCGAAAGTGAATGCGCAGATTAATTATAATTTGATTAGCGAGAGCCTTTTGATTGATCAATTTACCATCACTCATGGTGATGGGGTCGCCACCACTAGCGGCCTGATCAATTTTGCCGATGGTGTGGTGTTTGATATTGCAACGCAGTTTGGCGCCATGACGCGAGAGGGTGTGATGCGTTTGTGGCCGATACCGGCAGGCAAAAGATCGCGTCAATGGGCTAGCGAAAACTTATCGCGCGGGCAGGTTCAAAACACGCGACTGGCGTTGCGCGCCAGCCTTGATGAATTAGTCAATCGGCCGCCAAAAACTCCCTTACGACAAGAAGCCCTGCAATTGGACATGGTGATTGACGATATTGATATTTTGTTTTTGAAAACCATGCCGCCGATCGTCGGCGCGCGGGCTGAGTTGAGTTTGGGCGGCCATGGCCTGCGGGTAGTGACGCAAGGTGGGCAGGTTGTTTTGCCGGCCTATAAAGACGAAGTGCCGCCGCCTCTCACCCTATCGTCTGGGACACTCGACATTGATGATTTTGGCACGCCCGGCGTGCCAGCCAATATTAAACTCGTGGCGAATGGGCAAATCAGTGCCGTCTTACGCACCTTGAATGAGCCGCCTTTGCAAGTCATGCGCAATGTGAAATTCGACATTGACCGGCTACAGGGTGACTTTTCCGGAGCCGTTGATTTAACCCTAAACTTCGACAATCGGGTTTTGAAGAAACCTGTCTTATTTGCCTTTGATGGCCAATCGACAAATGTTTCGGTCGACGGCCAATTGGGTAATTTTACCCTATCCGACGGCCAGGTTTTGGCTTCTGTCGATAATCAGCTGTTGACGCTTACCGGGCGGGCCCGGGCGAATAATGTCGACTTGGGTTTTGAGTGGCAGCAGCCGATTGGTCCGAAGACTGATGACGCGCCTCAGCCGCGATTGGCTGTGCATGGCCAGGTTGAGCCGCAAGAATTAGCAGATCTTGGATATGCTTGGGTGGGGCAACGCATTAAGGGCCCAAGTTTTATCAATGTGCTGGCCGAAGGGCCTATTGAGCGGCCAACGCAGTATCGTGTGATGGCTGATTTGCGGCAGGCCGCACTCATGCCTGTGCCGCTGGCCTATGAAAAACCGGCGGGTGAGCCGGCCCATCTCAAAGCATTGGTGCGCATGGACGACGCCGGCAAAATATCGCACTTGCGCACACGTGGATTTATCAATGGTGAAGAAAAAATCGCCACCCAATTGGCGTTCACTAATGGTGTTATCAGCGATATTAAAATGACGCCAATAAGCCTTGGGCGCACCATTGATCTAAATGTCAGTCTTATGTCTGATAAACAGGGGCGCCACTTCATGGTTTCAGCTGAGCAATTTGATGCCGCTGCGATGATTGATGCTGGCAATGCCGAGGTTAATCTGCCAACACAAAACCGGCGCGGGTTTTTTGACTTTCTCGGTGACAATGCTGTGGTTGAGGTGCAGGTCAACAAAACCGTTGGCGGCCAAGATGAAACTCTTGATGCGCTGCGCTTGCATGTTGTGCGCCGCGATACACTGTTTGAAAAAATATCACTATCTGGCGTTTTTGCTGATGGCACGGAATTATTGGGGGCGCTTGATAGGGTCGACGTCGCCTCGCGTCGTTTCATCTTGCAAACGGAAAATGCCAGCAGCCTATTTAGGCTGATTGATGTGCTCGAAGGGGTAATTGGTGGTTCAATGGCGCTGCAGGGGCGCATATACGACGATGAGCGCGACGATGCAGGCAATTACATGCAGTCGTCAGGGCGCTTTGATTTGGTTTCCTTTCGGGCCCGCAAAGTGCCGACATTGGCAAAAATTCTATCTATTGGGTCGTTTCAAGGTTTCGCCGACACTCTGGCTGGCGAGGGCATTCAATTCGACCGCGCCGAATTTAAATTCACCACCGTCGATAATTTATTCCGCGTCAAAGGCGGGCGTATTTTTGGACCCGCCATTGGTCTGACGACACAGGGCGATTATGATATTTACAACACCAAAATCAACTTCGGCGGTACGGTGGTGCCAGCTTATGGTCTCAATTCCTTGCTCAGTAATGTGCCGTTGATTGGCCGCATTTTAACCGGCCGCAAGGGAGAGGGCGTTTTGGGGGTTGGCTATCGTGTGGTCGGGCGCAGCGGCGACCCAACAGTTATCGTCAATCCGCTCAGCATTCTAACGCCGGGCATTTTCCGTCGCATTTTTGAAGTGGGTATCGGTTTATCGCCTGACAGGACACCACCGATTTCCGATGATTACCCGACCGGTGGTGACTAGCCAATCACGGGCGCAATAAGACGTGCCGTTTTTTGCCAGCCGATAATTTAATCGCACCATTGACCACATCAGCTTGGGTCAAGGAAACGCCAATGTCATTTTGCGGCGCATCATTAAGCCGTGCGCCACCGCCTTGAACCAGACGTCGCGCTTCGCTATTGGTTTTGGCAAGACCGGCAATAACAAAAGCCTCTAACAGCCCCAGTCCGTTGGTCAGCCGCGCCGCATCAATGCTAATGCTTGGCAAATCTTCGCTGGTGCCGCCGCCCTCAAATGTCTCGCGCGCCGTCGCCTCGGCCTTTTGCGCGGCTTCCAGACCGTGGCACATGGCGGTGGCTTGGGTGGCCAGAATTTTTTTAGCGTCATTCAGCTCCGCGCCATCAAGGGCCTCAAGGCGGGCAATTTCATCCATTGGTAATTCGGTGAACAAGCGCAGGAAGCGGCCAATGTCAGCGTCTTCCGTATTGCGCCAAAATTGCCAATAATCATAGACCGACAGCATATCTTCGTTCAGCCATACCGCCCCTTGTGCGGTTTTGCCCATTTTGGCGCCCGATGAGGTGGTCAGCAGATTGGTCGTCAGGCCGAAAACCGATTTCTGGTCGCAGCGGCGCGTCAGCTCAATACCGTTGACTATATTGCCCCATTGGTCGGAGCCGCCCATTTGCAGGCTACAACCATAGCGCCGATTGAGCTCAAGAAAATCATAGGCTTGTAAAATCATATAATTGAATTCGAGAAAGCTCAGCGGCTGCTCGCGGTCGAGGCGCAATTTAACGCTTTCAAAACCGAGCATGCGATTGATTGAAAAATGTCGTCCATAGTCACGCAAAAACTCAATATAATTAAGCCCTGACAACCAGTCGTCATTATCAACGAGAATCGCATCATTGGGGCCATCACCGAAAGATAAAAAGCGCTCGAAAGTTGCTTTAATGGTTTGTTTATTGGCGTCGATTTGCTCTTGCGACAAAAGCTGACGGCTGTCGTCCTTGCCCGATGGGTCGCCGACTTTTGTGGTGCCGCCACCGATTACCACAATCGGGCGATGGCCGGCCATTTGCAAACGACGCAGCATAAGAATGGAAATTAAATTGCCAACGTGCAGCGATGGGGCGGTGCAGTCATAGCCAATATAGCCGGTAATCATACCGTCATTGGCGGCCGCATCAAGGCCGGTTTCATCCGTGCACTGGGCAATAAACCCGCGAGCGGCTAAAGAAGAGAGGAATTCTGATTTATACTCTGTCATGATATGAAACAGTTAAGCAAAGCGCGATATAAGGTCAAGTAGGCAAGCGAGTGATTTAGCATTTCTCGCCCCTTAGGAGAAAAAATGCTGGTTTTGGGAATGATGAGTGGCACCTCGCTGGATGGGATTGATCTGGCTTTGTTGGACACTGACGGCGAGGAAAAAATCACCACTGGCGCCAGTGGCTTTTTCGCCTATCAGCCAAGCGATCGCGATATTTTGCGTGCTGCTTTACTCTGTGCCGATGGTCTGCCAACCGACATATTAACAAGCCGCGTGGCCTGGCCAACGCCCTTGATTGCCGCCGAAACGCTGATTACTCAGCGCCATTTTGAGGCGGCGCGTGATTTTCTCTCCCAAGAAAAACGTCAACCGCAACTGATTGGGTTTCATGGGCAGACGCTGACCCACCGACCAGATGAGGCGATGACGCTGCAAATTGGCGATGGCGCGGCTCTGGCGGCTCAGTTGAACATTGATGTGATTGGCGATTTTCGGAGCGCCGATATGCGCGCTGGCGGGCAGGGCGCGCCGCTGGTGCCCTTGTTTCACGCCGCCCTCATTGGGCCGCTCGAGGCGCCCCTCGGCGTGGTCAATCTCGGCGGCATTGCCAATGTCACCTATTTAGAAACAGACGGCGCTATTTTGGCCTTTGATACCGGCCCAGCCAATGCGCTTTTGGATGATTGGATGGTGCAAAACACCGACCACGCCTATGACGCCAATGGCGCTTTGGCGGCGCAAGGGCAAGTTGATGAGGCAGCGCTGGCAGCGCTTATGCAGCATGATTATTTTGCCAAAGCACCGCCGAAATCGCTCGATCGTCTAGATTTTGATTTGGCCCCGGTGGCGCATTTGTCAGCGGCAGATGGCGCCGCGACCTTGACGGCTTTTAGCGCTCAAGCGCTGGCCGCTGGTTTGGCGCAATGCCCGCAACAGCCGTCCCGTCTCATTCTGTGTGGCGGCGGTCGACACAATGCAAGCTTGTGTCAGCACATCAGCCGTGTCAGTGGTTGCGCGGTCGTCCTATGCGATGATTTGGGTTGGGCCGGCGACGCCCTAGAGGCGCAAGCCTTTGCATGGTTGGCGGCGCGTTCTTTGCGTGGCTTGCCGCTCAGCTTGCCGCAAACAACCGGTGCCCGCCAGCCAGTGACCGGCGGGATTTTATTCAAAGCTTAGATTTCGCCGATTTCTGGAATACGCTTGTCGAGATAATCGCCAATGGTTTTATTCAGCGTGTCCATATCATTTTCAAAAAAGTGATTGGCCCCTTTGATGTTCTCATAATTCACCGTAATGCCTTTTTGCGCTTGCAAACGCTCGACCAATTTTTCCGTGTCATCTTTTGGCACAATGCGGTCAGCATCGCCGTGCACAATAATGCCTGAGGCTGGGCACGGAGCAAGGAAGGTGAAGTCATAAAAATTAGCCGGTGGGGCGACGGAGATAAAACCAGAGATTTCTGGACGACGCATCAGCAATTGCATGCCAATCCAGGCGCCAAAACTATAGCCGGCAATCCAACATTGGCGGGCGTCGCCGGTCAGCGACTGCAACCAATCAAGGGCTGAGGCGGCGTCGGATAATTCGCCAATACCACTGTCAAATTCGCCTTGGCTCCGACCGACACCGCGGAAGTTAAAGCGCAAAACGGAAAAGCCGCGATCAACAAATTGATGATATAGCTGATAGGTCACCGGATTATTCATATTGCCGCCCAATTGCGGCAGAGGGTGCAAAATCATCGCAATCGGCGCGCCGGGCTTTTTGTTCTGTGTAAAGCGGCCCTCAAGGCGCCCCTCTGGTCCGTTAAAAATGACTTCTGGCATTGGCTTGACACTCCTGAAACGCTAATCTTGACTAATTTAGTCGGAATACCTATATCCCGTGTGAGGCAGTGATAGCGAAAAGCTCATGTAAAAAGCAAGGTTTTTCGTAAAATATTAATAGAAACATAGGCTTATGAAACTTTCAACACGCGGCAGATACGCCGTTATGGCCATGGCAGACATGGCACAGGAGCAAAAACAGGGTCGTCAAGGCCCGTTTCGCCTGTCTGAAATTGCCGAACGGCAAGAAATTTCATTGAGCTATCTCGAGCAAATTTTCGGCGATTTGCGGCGGGCCAAATTGGTCAATAGTCAGCGTGGCGCCCATGGCGGCTATGTATTGGCGCAAAATGCCAGCGATATTCGCATTGGCGACGTCATTGGCGCGGTTGATGAACCGGTCGAAGTGACACGCTGCCAGATTGCCAGCGGTTGTTTGGGCAAGCACGCGCGCTGTTTGACGCATGATCTTTGGGCCGAATTGGGCGCGCATATTCACGCTTTTCTCAATGGCGTCTCGCTGGCCGATGTGGTGGCTGGCAATAAAATTATTGCGCCGGAGCCTTTATTTTGCGAGCAGGTCTCGCAATTCAAACAAGCCGGTGGTCGCTGATGAGCCGGGTCTATCTTGATTATAATGCAACCGCGCCGCTACGGCCGGAAGCCCGCGCCGCGGTGATTGACGGTCTGCAGGCCGGTAATCCGTCCTCCGTGCATTATGAGGGCCGCCAAGCGCGCGCGCTGATTGATGGCGCGCGTCGACAAATCGCCGCCCTATGCAATGCCAAGCCGGAGGGAGTCATTTTCACTTCCGGTGGCACGGAAGCGTGCAATATGGCGATGAAATTATCCGC
>Ga0209652_1000270_pt1 | contig 44273 bp, 40 predicted proteins | sample SaaInl74LU_5_DNA_FD_184641 | JGI IMG/M metagenome (GOLD analysis project Ga0209652, IMG submission 184641) | Marine microbial communities from expanding oxygen minimum zones in the Saanich Inlet - ESP_74LU_5_DNA (SPAdes) (version 2) | ecosystem: Environmental > Aquatic > Marine > Intertidal zone...
TCAGGCCACCAACGAAATCTCTGATCGATATGACACGTTGTTTGCGCCGATTGGCTTCACCTTTGCCATCTGGGGTGTGATTTACCTCCTGCTGGGTGTTTACACGGTGGTGCAATTAGTTGCCGACAATGCGGTGATTCGATCCATTACTCCCTGGTTTATTGCGAGCAATCTGCTCAATGGCATTTGGATAGTCGCCTGGCATTACGAACAACTGTGGGTGGCGGCCATCATCATTGTTGCGCTGTTGTGGACTTTGATCTCGATTAATAAACACACCACAGCTGTGCGGACCACATTGGGAAGCACCATTGCTATTCGGGTGCCCTTCGCGGTCTACTTCGGCTGGGTCACTGTGGCGACAGTGGCCAATATGTCGGCCCTATTGGTGCAGTTTGGGTTGGCCGAGGGCTTTGTCCTCTCGGCAGAAGTCTGGACCATCACCATTTTGGTTGTCGCAGTGGGGATTGGTTCCACAACGGCAATCGTGAATTCCTCTCCCACCTATGCCCTGGTGCTGGTGTGGGCGTTCTGGGGGATCCTCTCGCGCCATCTCTCTGCCACTGAATGGGATTCGGCGTATCCAAGCATCATCCTCACCGTCCAAATCCTGCTGCCAGTCCTAGCGCTTGTGACCCTAGGTGCCTTGGTGAGGTGGCTCCGGTTGCCTGTGACGGAGTTGCCCACTAAGTCCCTAAAGGGTTAGCCCCTGGGCTTGACGGTGCGGGTGCACATCCCACCACCTATCTGAATCCCTGGTGAGAGTATCAGCGGGAGCGTTGCTGCGCACGGCGTGCGCTAGTAGTGGGACGAGCGGTGTTCGAACGGCTGGATTGGCCTGCCTTAGCAGGGCGTCCAGAGTGAGCACCACGATCACGGTTGGTCGCTGCGCTCCCGTTTCGACGCGCTCTCTTTCGTTGCGCGTTGGCCCCGGTCGAGGTTCCCCCGCCTCGAGGAGCACCACCTTGGTGCCTGTGTTCTTGGGGTGCGGGCTTTACATACGGAGCAATCTCTCCTACTAAGGCCAACACTTCTGGTGACGAGGCGTTCACGCCAATGGGGGTGACAGAAATTCCCGCTTTTCTCAACAGAGAGGCCAGGTCACTTTTTTGGGTGGGCAGACACAAGGTGATCACATCACCTTGTGCTCCAGCACGGGCAGTTCGACCTGAGCGGTGCAAATACGCTTTGTGTTCCATGGGTGGGTCCACGTGGATGACCAGATCGACATTGTCAACGTGCACGCCTCGTGCCGCGACGTCGGTAGCGACCAACACGTTGACCGAACCATCGCTGAAGGCCGCAAGGTTACGATCCCTGGCGGGTTGAGAGAGGTTCCCATGCAAGTCCACCGCAGGAATGCCGGCCGCAGTCAAAGCTTTCGCCAGCTTTTTTGCGTGATGCTTGGTGCGCATAAAGAGAATGCGTCGCCCTTTTCCTGAAGCGAGTTTGTAGAGCAGGTCCTTTTTGGCTTCGACGCTGCTGGTCTCAAAAACGTGGTGGGTCATCTGGGAAACGGGGGAGTGGGCCTCGTCCACGGCGTGCATGACCTCGTTGTGGAGGAAACGCTGAACCAGCTTGTTTACTCCGTTGTCCAGGGTTGCTGAGAACAAGAGTCGCTGACCAGAGCCTGGTGTGGCATTAAGAATCTTGGTGACGACGGGCAAGAAACCTAGGTCGGCCATGTGGTCTGCTTCATCGAGCACGGTGATCTCGATGGCATCGAGGTGCAAAAGTCCTTGGCCCATCAGATCTTCGACTCGGCCCGGTGTTGCCACCACAATTTCGACACCATCGCGAAGCGCCTGCACCTGGCGGGTTTGCGACACCCCGCCAAAGATGGTTGTCACGCGAAGATTCATGGCCTCGGCCAAGGGACGCATCACCGCGGTGATCTGGGTGGCAAGTTCGCGTGTGGGGGCAAGAACCAATCCCAGTGGGCGACCACCGCGGCGGTTGCCTCCCGAGAGTTCGCCAGCAAGCCTGGCGACCATGGGGATGCTAAAGGCAAGGGTCTTGCCGGAACCGGTTTTACCCCGGCCCAAAACGTCTTTGCCCGAAAGAGTGTCGGGCAACGTGTCCACCTGAATGGGAAAAGGAGTATCGATACCCATCCGGGTGAGAGCCGAAACAATGTTCGCGGGCACGCCAAGCTGGGAAAAAGAAGAGTGAGACATAGTAAGTACGTACTTTCTGGTGATGAAGTTCATCACGTGTGCAACCAGGCAACGCCTGGCTAGGGGCGAACACATCGAATGATGCATTCGTTCGCCGCAAGAAAATTATCAACCACGCTGTGGTGAGGGAGCGTTCTACGACGCAGGGAACAATGAATTGTTCACCGATGACACAAGACTACCGCAATTTCAGCCCAAGAGCCCTATCTCTGTGTGTGTTCTTCCCAGGGCGACACCCACCAGTACAACAGCTGTGAGAATCGTGACAAGGAGGGGCCTGGTTAGTTTCATGTGCTGAGTCTAAGTTCAGACAACCAGTTTGCCGTTACTCGGGTTATGAACATGTGGGAGGTCCAATCTTTTGCGTCAGGGCCTAGCTGCCACCCATCGTGCTGTTGCCAACACTGGCTAATCAGGTCTCCCGAGAGTTATGGTTGGCGAGTGGCCTCACAGCCTTGGAGTGGGCGCGGATGGGGCTCTTCGTTGCCCAGGCAGGCCGCAACGACGAAGTGATGGGCGAGTAGCGACTTGTTCACTACCTGGCCCATAGGTGTATGTGGCAACCCGAGGTGGTGCTGCCAAGCCGTGCCTTCAGGCTTTAGCGGCCTGCTACCTGTGCAACCGGGCAATCAAAGGGGTCTCGGGCGCTAATTCCTACCTTGTTGAGGTAGCGCACCACGATTCCATAAGACTTCATCAGAGTCGTTTCGGTGTAGACGATCGAACGCTCCCGGCAGTACTCCTTGACCATGCGCGCTGCTTTCGCTAGTGCGGGTCGGGGCATGTTGGGGAACAAGTGGTGTTCGACTTGATAATTCAGCCCACCCATTGCCACATCCATGCCGGGCCCGCCCGTGATGTTGCGTGAGGTCATGACTTGTCGACGCAGGAAATCAACCTTTTCGCCGGCGGGGATAATCGGCATCCCTTTGTGATTAGGAGCAAAAGAAGCACCCATGTAGACCCCAAAGATGGCCAATTGGGTGACCAAGAACACGCTGGCTACGCCCCAGGGCATGAACCAGAAAACCAGGCCAAAAAGGATGATGTGGCGAGCAAACAGCATCGTAATTTCTGAGCCGCGTCCGTCTACTTTTCCTCTCGAAAAAGCACTCTTGAAGCCTTGAATGTGGAGGTTGAGCCCTTCCAGGGTGAGCAGAGGGAAAAACAACCAGCCCTGTCGCTTCACAATGGCGCGTTGCAACCCCGTGGTGGTGGGGGCCTTGTCTTCTTGAAAAACAATGACATCGCTTTCGATGTCCGGGTCTTTGCCTACGGTGTTGGGGTTGGCGTGATGGCGTGAATGTTTGTTCATCCACCAGGAATAACTAATCCCCACCACAAGGTTGGCGATGATGCGACCCCACGTGTCGTTGGCGGTGCCACTGGCAAAGACTGCTTTGTGAGCTAATTCGTGGGCAAGAAAGGCAAACTGAGTCAAAACGATTGCTAGCAACGGGGCCAGTGCAACAGCCCACCACGAGGTTCCCATGAGCACCATGGCGGCAACGGTGATGGCGAGCAGCACTGCCAAGATCGAGCTCAGCACGGCGTAATAGCCTTTGCGGCGCCTCAGTAGGCCAGCGTCTTTGACCCTTTGAATCAAACCTGCATAGTCCGAGGTGTAGGGGTGGGCACCAGGGTCGACTCGGGAGGTAACGACACTTCCTCGTTCGATAACTATCGACATGTGTACTCGTCTCGCGTAAAGGGACTTCCCAGTCTGGAGAGACGTTCACACCGCCTAGATAATTCCCAGGGTATCCGGTGTGTCTGTGATTCTTGCGTATGCGCCCCGTGTTGCGCTGTGGGCGCAAGCTCACTCGATGAGCACCGGGTCGTGTTGTCATCCCTCACTCCCACACGCCACGGCCCGCAAGGATTGAGTAGGTGAGTTCTGGGGCGAGGCTACCGACTGGTGTGAGGGGGACTTTACCCCGCACCGGTGCAGTGCCCGGGAATATCCCTATCCGCCCGGTATTCTGGGCGCAACGTGAGGCAAAGGGGATAACGTCATGGCGAGAATGCAGCGCAGCGTGGATCAGAAAATTGATCGCCTGAGGACCTACAACGTCGTGGCAGGGATCCTTCACCTGCTCCAGGCCGTCGGTTTGGGATACGTGCTGTTCTTGCTAGAAGATCAGGTCACCTACGCGGTTACTGCCGATTATTTAGCAGGCCCTCCGGGAGTCCCACTGCCTCCTGAGCGAGTGGAACTCTTCGATGTCAATGTGGGAATCGGGGTGGCCGCGTTTTTAGCAATGTCAGCCTTCTTCCACTTCCTGATTTCCTCGCCTCTGTTTTTCAAGCGCTACGCCGCTGGATTGAAACTTAACCGCAATTACTTCCGATGGACGGAATATTCGTTGAGCTCGTCGGTGATGATTTGGTTGGTTGCTCAGATCACGGGGATTACCGATATTGCTGCCTTGTTCTCGATTTTCGCAGTCAACGCCTCGATGATTATGTTTGGGGCGCTTCAGGAGAAATATGAGCAGCCAGGAAGCGGCGGATTCCTACCGTTCGTGTTTGGCTGCATGACCGGACTTGTTCCCTGGATTGTCATCGGTATTTATTTCTTCGCCCCCGGATCTAATGCCGAGGTCGAGCCACCGTCCTTTGTCGTGGGCATCATCATTTCGTTGTTCGTCTTCTTCAACACCTTTGGCATTAATCAGGCGCTGCAGTATCACCGCGTTGGGGGATGGCGTGACTACCTTCGGGGGGAGCGGATGTACATCACGCTGAGCTTGATTGCCAAGACAGCTCTGGCGTACCAGGTGTTTGCTGGTGCCGTTATCCCCGCGATTGCCAGTTAGGAACTAATGAACGACCCAGTACAGGCGCTTGCCACCTTTCGTGAGCGCCGAGATATGGCCGCTGTGCAGCCCAGGGGGCCGCTGGCCCTGGTGAACACTCAGTGGGTGGACATGTCCCAAACCATCTGGGGTGTCCCTGGTACCTGGGCCCCTCGAGAAGATGGCGGATCAGGGCTCGTGCTCACTGCCAGTGCCGAGGACAACATTTCCGTGGATGGAGAGCCTGCCGTGGGCGAGGTGTTGGTGCGAGGTGGTGATGATGATGAGCCCTCGAGCATCGATTTTGGGGGCACGGTGAGCGGCAACGTTATTGCGCAGGGGGAGAGTTATGCCCTTCGGGTGTGGGACACCCACTCCGAAGGCATTGAGAACTTTGGCACCATCGATGCCTTTGAGTACGCCCCTGAGTGGGTCATCACGGGCGAATGGAAAGAAATCCCCGGGGGAAAAAGTGTTGGCTTTGAACACCTGAAGGACGAAGGTGTGGCCCGGGATGAGGTAATACCCGGTGAGATCACGTTCCTGCATGACGGGGAGACCTATTCCCTTGCCGCCTTCAAAGCGGGCAGGGCGCTTCAACTGGTGTTTTCTGATGCGACTAGTGGTCAGAGCACCTATAGCGTGGGCAGGTTTCTTTTCCTCGCACCCGAAGCGGATGGCACTATTCGCTTGGACTTCAATTACGCGATTTTGCCTCCGTGCGCCTTTTCCTACGCCTTTAACTGCCCCCTTCCGCCGGCACAAAACCGTTTCCCCTTTGCCATTGAGGCCGGAGAAAAAAATGTGCTCACCCGCGAAGGCACCCTGCTGCATTCCCTGTAACACTCTTGTGTTTTCATAGCTAAGTGGTTCATAATACGAACTAGCTTTGGTTCACCAAGGCGGTCGTTACCTTATTTCCGTGGTCGATGGGGAAGTCGTACCCAAGGAAATGAGAAAAGACGATGAACAACCCACGCACGCGTGGAGTGCTTTTTGTGCACTCTGCCCCTAAAGCGCTGTGCCCACATCTTGAGTGGGCTGCCGGCAGCGCTCTCGGTCATCCCGTTAGCTTCACCTGGGAGGACCAGCCTGTCTTGCCCGGAACCTTGCGCACCGAGACGCCATGGGAAGGCCCGGTGGGGTCGGGGGCGACCCTGGCTAGCGCCCTGCGTGGCTGGGAACATCTCCGTTTTGAAGTAACTGAAGAGGCCTCGCCCGGTGTGGATGCCAGTAGGTGGATGCACACACCCGATTTGGGGGTGTATTTCTCCCAGATGGATGCCGCCGGCAACACGGTGATGAGCGAAGATCGCATTGCGTATGCCTTAGAAATATCGGCCGGCAATCCCCGCGAAATCGAGCGAGAGTTCTATCGCGCCCTAGGTCGAGCGTGGGATGAGGAGTTAGAACCTTTTCGCCACGCTGGCGATGCTACCTCGGTGGTGTGGTTTCACCGAGTGGGCTAGTTCCCGATCGACTAGGCCTGGGTGAGACCGCGTGGCGGTATCCCAAGCTCGCTCCGCAGTGCCCGGATACGTTGGCGGCTGAGCGAGATATAGGCCAGCAGGCTCGAGGCTAGGAAGAGAGACCCCAGGAGCACCAAAGCTCCCGCCACGCGCCCTGGGTCACCGCCGGCAAGTGCTGCCAACATGGCATCGGAGCTCCAGGTCACGGGAGAAAAGATGGACAGAGCTTGATACACACTGGGCAATATTTCCAGCGGGATTAGTGTTTTGAGACTGACTACTTGAATAACCAAGGCCGTTATCGATAGCGGAGCCAGTAACACCGGACGCCAGGCCCAAATCGCGAAGTGGACACCGATCGAGCCCAGTGCGCTGAGCAGCACCAGGGGTAGTGTCCAGGGGATATGTGACCAGGCCACACCCCCCACGACATGAAGTAATCCGGTCACCACCAGGCTTTGTGCGAGCACCACCTGGAGGACAGGCCACAGGGTCTTCCCCAGCAGTGCCCGAGTGGACATGGTGCTGGTCATCATCCGCGAGCTAGGCCGTGGCAAGAGCAAGAAGTACACCAACGCCACCAGCCAGAGACCTAGGGGGACAAAGACGCTCGAGAGTGTCTCTTGAAATCCCACACTCGGGCTTCGCTTGGTGTGGTCAAACACAATCGGGGAGGTCAAGACATCCACTGTCTCATCGCTGGGTTCGCTAAAGCCCTGTTCTTGAATCTGGGCCGAGCCTTCTTGCACCCCATCGGCAAACTCGCGCATTCCCTCAGACAACTCACCCACGCCATCATTGAGCTCGTCCACACCCTCGGCTAGGTCACTTGTTCCCGTGGCTAAGTCTGTGATTCCCGATCGAATCTCGCCAGATCCTGAGTCGATGGTGACCCCTGCCTCATCAAGCGTGTCGGCTGCTGTATCGAGGGCAACAATCCCGGTTCGCACCCCCGAGATTGCGGTGTCGGTTCCGCTGGCTAGTGTCGACCCACTCGTGCCAAGGCTTGCCAGCCCGGCAATCAGAGCCTGCAGCGTGGTTCCGGTGGATCCGGTGATGGAACTAAATACTCCACCCGAGTTCAACGCAGATAACCCGGTGGCAATGGAGGCCACACCATCCGTGTAGTCCTTCACCCCGCTGGAGACGCTGGGCAAACTCTTTGTTTCTGCTTCAAAAGCGTCGAGACCGTTCGACAGCGAGGTGACACCGGACGCAAAAGTAGACAGCCCATCATCAAAAGTGTTGTAACCGCTGGACAGATCAGTCGTAGCGGTGTCTAAATCAGCAACGCCGTCGTTGAGCTCACTCACCCCATCGGCGAGCTCCTCGGTGGCCTGGGCAATGGTTTCGGCGCCCTCTGCCGTTTCCGCGAAGGCGTCACCGAGTTCCACGATGGCGGTGAACAGCCCGCTGGTGATTTCCTTGCCAAATTCATCGCTGACGGCCGAGGCGAGGGCTTGTCCAATTTGATCGCCTAAGACCCCCGCTAGGTAGCTCCGGGAGGGGTCGGTGATGATCGTGAACGATGCTGCCCTGGGTGTGTCGGTATCGAGCGTGGTCACGGCATAGGAAAAATCCTCGGGGATTTCGACAACCGCATAAACGTCGCCCTGAGCGAGCAGGTCTCTGGCTTGGGCTGAGTTGGTCACCACCCAGTCCACGGCAAAATCATCATTGGTGACCAGTTCGGTAACCAAGGGTCTAGAGGCAAAAATGATGGTTTCTTCGCCGTTGTCATCGATTTCTTCGATCAGCTCATCATTGTTGACCAGGGCTACCGGCACTTGCTCCAGGGCGTTGCTGCCCGAGCTCATGGTGCCTAAGAGCCCACCGACGATAATCAGCGGTGTGATCACGCCAGCGATGATCCAGATACCCCATCGCGCCCGACGATCTACAGTCTTCATGCGCTCACCAACATTCTCGACGGGGGCATATCGAACTGCGCGGTGGCGGGGGAGCTCTGCGGGGAGTCGATGAGTACGAGGTCTGAAAACAGACCCACCGTTTGGTCTTCGGTGGCAAACGCGTCAAGGCCTAACCACCACACTGCTCGGTCCTGGGCGTCTCTGAGCGGTTCCAGGGGATTGACCAGGCACACGCGGGCGCCCTCCAGCACCGCCATGGCAGAGAGGACCAGAATTTGCTGAGCCCTGGGCAGCAGAGCCGGTCGGGTTTCTCCGGTGATCACCACCGGTGTTTCTGCCATGGTGAGAGTGCGGGAAAGATCATTGAGCCTTGCCACGATGCTGGTAATCCTGCGCGAGCGCTCTGTGGCAGAGGTCCTGGCGACACTGTGTGACCAGGAAAGGCGCTGCCTCAGGGACTCTGTCAACGACAGCATGAGGTCATCCTCTGTGGTGTTCCATACCGCCACGTGTTCCCTGGCGAACGCGGATTCACTGGGCAGCGGGTGGCCGGCAAGATGCACGGAGCCAGAGGTGGGTGCAAGAGCACCAGCTAGGGTCGCACAGATCATCCGGGCGCTGGGGACATCTCCCAAAATGTCTACTCGCTCGCCGGGGCGCCATTGAAGGTGTACCGGGGCAGAGGAGCTCTCCCACACCAGATCCTCTGCATACACGCTACATTCCGAGGTGGCGCTTGACCACTGAGTGTCGAGGAGGTGATCGCGCAACTTCTCTCCTTCGACATCGGCGTGGGGGACTCTGCGCTCCAAAGCTTTCGGTAGCCACCATGCACGATCTTTGAATAAGGCCATCAAGGCAGGGACAAGAGTCATGCGCACCACAAAGGCATCGAGGGCAATACCCACGGCAAGACCGAGAGCAATGGGCTTAATGGTGGTCGAACCCTGGGGGACAAAGGCAAAGAAGACGAAGAACATGATCAGCGCTGCTGCGGTCACCACTCGCGCACCACTGGCATAACCCTCTTCCAGCGAAGATCGCCAGTCTTTACTGTGGGCAAATCTCTCGCGCATTCCCGAGACCAAAAACACTTCATAATCCATCGCGAGTCCAAAAAGGACTGCCATGAGCAAAATAGGCATGAAGCTTAAAATGGGTCCTGGAGTATCGACACCGACTAAGTTTCCGAACCACCCCCACTGGAAGACGGCAACCACAACACCAAAAGCGGCAGTGACCGAGAGTACGAAGCCCAGCGCAGCCTTGATCGGCACCACCATGGATCGAAAGACCGCGAGAAGGAGCAAGATCGAGAGTCCCACGACGACCAGACCGAAAGGAATCAGGGCGTTTTGAATTCTTTGGGATAAGTCCACACCAATCGCGGTGAACCCGGTGACGGCAATATCTCCACCGTAGGTTTCTTCCCAGGCCGGGATTTCCTCGCGAATATCGCGCAACAAGTCCTTCGTTTGGGCAGAATCCGGCGCATACTGCGGCACCACCTGGAAGATACCCGTATCTAACCCAGGCGAGGGGTAACCCTCGCCGACGTATTCCACGCCAGACACAGCGCTCAGGTCCTCCCGCAGGGACTCCAAATCGCCCATGATGTCGTCGCTGCCGGTGATGTCAGCACTAATCAATAGTGGGCCGTTAAAGCCTGGACCAAATCCTTCACTGATGTAGTCATACGCTTTGCGTTGCGTCGAATCCACCGGTTCCTGTCCACCTCCCGGGAGGTTCAGATCCAAGGACAGCGCGGGAAGAGCCAAAACACCCAAACCCACCACCGAGACCGTGGACACCGCGAGCGGGTGGCGCATGACAAAGCGCACCCAGCGCCGGCCAAAACTTGGCGTAGTGGTCCCCGCCATCGCAAGACGTGCTGCGCCAGACCCTGGTTGTGGACGCATTTTGTCGCCAGCTAGGCCCATCAGCGCGGGCAGCAAGGTAATAGCGGCGAGGATCGCAATCGCCACGGCAATCGCGGCGGCTGACCCCATGACACTCAAAAACGGCAAACCCACGACAAACAGACCCAGCAGCGCGATGATCACTGTGAGGCCTGCAAAGACCACGGCGTTGCCGGCTGTGCCGACGGCAGTGGCTGCCGATTCCACGGGGTCTTGTCCCTGGGCGAGCTGCGTTCGGTGTCGCGAAAGGATGAACAGTGAGTAGTCGATGCCCACGGCAAGGCCCAACATCACAGCCAAGAAAGGTGCTGAGCTGGACACCGTGACACCCACAGCGAGGAAATAAATCACGCCGAGAGAAATTCCCACACCCACCAGAGCACTGGCGAGGGGAATCCACGAGGGGCGAAACGACCGGAATGTAATCATCAACACAAGGGCCGCAAAAAGAACACCCAAGACCTCGGTGATGTGAAAGCCAACCTCCTGGTCTTGGAAGACGTTGCCGCCAAACTCCATCACCAGGTCTGTCGTGGCCACGAGTTCTTTGGTGGCGACCAGACTGGCCAACATCTCATCGCTCACCTCAACATCTATGCGATCAAATTGAACCTGGATAAAGGCATATCGCGCGTCGTCGCTGATGGCGCGACCGGCAAATTCATCGAAGGGTCCCGTGGCGGTTTCGACTCCGGGGCTGGCCCTTAGCGCTTGGGTGAGCTGCTCGAGAACGACCCGGTTTTCGTCACTATCCAGGCGCTCTCCCTCGGGCGCCACAATCACCGCTTGAACGGAGGCGCCGGCAAAACTGGGGAACACCGCTTCTAATCTTTCAAAAGCAACCTGTGATTCGCTACCGGGAATATTGAAATCCTCATTAGTTTGACCACCGATAGTGAGCCCCAGGCCCGCAATGGCCATCAACCCGACCAGCCATGCGAGAAGAACCCGCCTGGCATTCTGGAAGCTCGCCTTCCCCAGGCGATACAGGAGCGTAGCCATTTACGCGTCCCGCGTGGGAGAGGAGATGACCATGCTCGTGAGGACGTCGCCCAGGAGCGCTTTGAGGGAATTTTGCTCTGTCCCGGGCAGATTCAACAGATTTTCAAACACCAACGAATAGGTCACCCCAGACACAGCAATGCCAAAGCGCAATCGATCAGCCTCGCTCGAGGTCTTTGTTTCGACCACGTCGGCCAGGCTTGCCATTAGTTCCTGAGCCTTCGCGAGCGCGGGAATGGAGTCAACGAGATAGGGGTGGGTAATAACCAGGTGAGTGGCAAGGCCATGCTTGATGAGCAAGTCCACAAGTTCTTCCACGAAGACCAGGCGATCGTGATCGGTTCCCAATCCACGGGCGCGAGCCTTGCTGACGAGTTCTTCGGTGGCGGCAAGCGATGGTTCGAGTGCTTTACCGATGAGGTCCTCTTTGTGGGAAAAGTGATACAACACGTTGGCCTTGGAACACTGGGCCGCATCGGCAATATCTTGCAGTGAGGTCGCCGTAATGCCCCGCTTGGCGCATAGCTCCAGCGCGGAGGAAATTATCTGATCTCGAACACTCACGCAGGCGAGCCTAGGGGGCACATCCTGTGAATCCTGACCGAATGGTCAGTTTCTTGGTGAACTCCCAGTTGGTGCTGGGGAAATACTCGGTTTAGACGTTTCTAAAGGCGACCACGGCGTTGTGTCCCCCAAAACCAAACGAGTTACTAATCGCCAGCTGGGGGCCTTGGCCGAGATCCCGTGGTGAGGTCACCACATCCAGAGGGATTTCTTCGTCCTGGTTATCGAGGTTGATGGTCGGTGGAGCGGTTCGTTCGTGGACTGCAAGAACCGTAAAGAGTGCTTCCAACGCACCTGTTCCACCCAAAAGGTGACCGGTTGCGGCCTTCGTTGCCGAGACAGGAATCGAACCCACGCGATCGCCAAACACGCTCTTGAGTGCAGCAAATTCGGCAATATCGCCCACCGGGGTGGACGTGGCGTGGGCATTGATGTGTGTCACGTCATTCACGCTGGCGCCGGCTTGCTTCAGAGCTGCATGAACGGCACGAGATGCTCCCAAGCCCTCGGGGTCTGGGGCAGTGATGTGATACGAGTCACTCGTAATGCCGCCTCCGGCAAGTTCGGCATAGATTTTCGCACCGCGCGCGGTGGCGTGCTCGAGGGTTTCGAGAACTAACGTCGCTGCACCCTCACCTAAGACAAAGCCGTCACGGTCTTTGTCATAAGGCCGTGAGGCGCGGGCAGGGTCATCGTTTCGCTTGGAGAGTGCTTGCATCGCAGCAAAGGCAGCAATCGGAAGCGGGTGAATCACAGCCTCTGTTCCGCCGGCTACGACGACATCAGCCAATCCCAGCTGGAGATGCTCATACGCGTTGGCGATGGATTCGGTGCCTGAGGCACAGGCGGAGACCACGGTGCGGGCACCGCCCTTGGCGCCAAGACCCATACTCACCGCAGCAGCCGCGGCGTTGGGCATCAGCATAGGAATCGTCATTGGGAGAACGCGCCTGGGACCCTTTTCTCGCAGAGTGTCCCAGCCATCCAGGAGCGTCCACAGTCCACCGATGCCGGTGGCGTAGTCGACCAAAATACGCTCCGGGTCCACCTCGGGTGAACCGGCATCTGCCCAGGCTTCTCGCGCGGAAATCAGCGCAAACTGGGCGGAGGGATCGAGGCGTTTGGTTTCTTGGCGGGTGAGGACCTCTTCGGCGGGCACCTTGGCCTGTGCGGCAAAGGTGACCGGTAGTTCATGCTGCGCTACCCACTCATGCTCCAGGGTCGTGACGCCAGATTCTCCTGCAAGCAGGGCTTTCCAGGTCGAGGCCACATCGCCACCCAGTGGCGAGGTAGTCCCTAAACCGGTAACGACGATGGTAGTCATGAGTGGGTGCCCCGAATCGTGGGGACTAAGCCTGAGCCTTGGTGATGAAGTCCACGGCTTCGCCGACAGTGGTGAGGTTCTTTACCTCATCGTCGGGGATCTTCACGTCGAACTTCTCTTCAGCGTTCACCACGATGGTCATCATGGAGATGGAGTCGATATCGAGGTCATCAGTAAAGGACTTCTCGAGGGCGACCTGGTCGCTGGCGATGCCCGTTTCGTCGGTAATGAGCTCAGCTAATCCAGCCAAAACTTCTTCTGTGGTGTGTGCCATGAGTTTTCTACTTTCCTTCGTGTGTCGTGGACCGGCTCCAATCTTAGAGCCAGCAGGGGTTCTAAGGGAGTCTGACGACCTGTGCGCCGAAGACTAATCCAGCACCAAATCCAATTTGCAGGGCCAAACCTCCCGAAGCTTCGGGGTGTTGTGCCAACAAAGCGTGCATGGCCAGGGGGATCGATGCTGCAGAGGTATTCCCGGTCGTTTCGATATCTCTCGCAATCAGCACGCTCTCCGGGAGCTTGAGCTGCTTGGCAAACTCGTCAATGATGCGCATATTCGCCTGGTGGGGGACGAAAGCCGTGAGTTCATCCACGGTGACTCCCGAGACATCAAGGGCCTCTTTAGCGACCTTGGCCATTTCCCACACGGCCCAGCGGAAGACTGTTTGGCCGTCTTGGCGCAAGGTGGGGAACTCACCCTCGGGGTCGTCGAAGGCTTCGCGTAGCGGGCGATCCATTCCTACCGCATCCCATTTAGAGCCATCGGAACCCCAGATAGTGGGGCCAATGCCCACTTCGGAGCTCGGGCCCACGATGGCAGCGCCCGCGCCATCTCCTAACAGAAACGAAATACTGCGATCTGTCGGTTTGGCGAAATCACTGAGTTTTTCTGCGCCGACTACCAACACATACTTTGCGCTTCCGGCACGAATGAGCGCGTCTGCTTGGGCAATGCCATAGGTATACCCGGCGCAGGCGGCAGAAATGTCATAGGCCGCAGCAGGAGTTGCCCCGACTCGATCGGCAAGTAGCGCAGCTAAGGCCGGAGTTTGGACCGCATTACTAATGGTGGCCACAATCACAGCGCCAATGTCGCTGGGATCAATGCCCGCCTTGGTAATGGCTTCCCGGGAAGCGTGTTCGGCTAAATCGATGGCGCTTTCGTTCTCACTGGAGCGGCGGCGCTCAATAATTCCAGTGCGCTGACGAATCCATTCATCCGAAGAGTCGATCGGGCCAGCAATGTCGTCATTGGACACCACGGTGTCACCACGGGCGGCGCCGAGGGAAAGGATTCGGGTGTGGGCTGCTCCCACTGACTGTTGTAAAGGGCTCATGAGGGGTTTACCAGCTCCTGTGCTTTCTCAATATCGTCAGGGGTTTTTATCGCAACAACAGGGACTCCCTGCAGTGCTCGCTTGGCAAGGCCGGCAAGGGCGCCTGCGGGGGCGAGTTCCATCATGCCGGTAATCCCCTCGCGATGGAAGGATTCCATGCACCGATCCCAGCGCACGGGCCTGGCCACTTGGTCAATCATGTAGGACATCGCTTGCGCTCCCGAGTCCACGCGCGAGCCATCCCTGTTGGTATACAGAACATGGGTGGGGTCGTGGAGTGGTCGTGAGGCGGCAGCATCAGCCAGCTCTGCCACGGCACTTTCCATAAAGGGGGTGTGGAAGGCGCCGGCCACGCTCAAAGGAATGACCCGGAGACCCTCAGGTGGGTGGGCAGCAAACGCTTCGAGGTTCGCCGTTGTTCCTGCGGCCACAATCTGCCCACCGCCGTTGTGATTTGCGGGATACAGATCAGCCGCCGTCAGTGCGGCCTCTACCGCAGCGGTATCTCCGCCAATGATGGCGGCCATTCCGGTGGATTCCCGGGCCGAGGCAGCGGCCATGGCTGCTCCCCGCAGGGCGACAAGACTTAGTGCGTCCTCGTCGGAGAGCACGCCACTGAGTGCTGCCGCGGTAAATTCCCCCACCGAGTGTCCCGCGAATGCCAGCGGTGTGTCCTTTGGCAACGTGGCAAGAAGTGCGCGTCCACTCATAATTCCTGCTGCCACAATCAGTGGTTGCGCGATGGCGGTATCCGTAATCGTTTCGAGGTCACTGGTCGTGCCATGGGCCACAAGGTCAATGTTTATGTGGTGGGACCAGGCCTGCATTTGGTCAGCCCAGAGTGGGTTTTCCAGCCACGGAACCAGAAATCCCGGTTTTTGAGATCCTTGGCCAGGTGCAGCAATAACAAACATGGTGTCCAGTCTCTCGGTTGACGACCTTCGCGCCGTGGTAGCTAGTAGCTCATAAAAGGCATCAAAGGCTGTAGATAATCTACAGTGCGGCCCTCGGTGGCGGGGGAGGTGCGGTGCGCGGTTTCCCCAGTGTTCCCAAAATGATTGCCAGGTGCAGCACGAGTGCATCCCTCGGAGCACCAGGGTCCCAGGTCACCAATTCGGCCACTTTCTTCAGGCGGTAACGCACTGTATTGGGGTGGACAAATAAATGGCGGGCAGTAGCTTCGAGGGAGTGCCCTGTTTCGAAATACGTCCACATGGTGTCGAGTAAATCCAGCGGGTGTTCACTCAACACGTCATAAATTTCTCGAATCAAGGCCCGCCGTGCCACGGGGTCGCCAGCGAGTGCTCGTTCGGGAAGTACATCATCTGCATCCAGGGGTCTGGGTAAATCTCGTAAACCGTGGGCGACAGAAAACGCTGCCAGAGCAGATTTCGCGCTGGTCACGGCATCGACCACTGCCGGCACCACCGGCCCCACGACATAAGGCCCGGGACCGAAGCATCCTTCGAGCGCCTCAGCGATGACACGGAAACTCGGTGGGGTCGCAGGAGGTGCTTCCTCATCGACGTTGCGCCCGACCACCACGACTAAGCGGTTGCCTTGAATTCCGACCAAGACATCGGCGAACAAGTGTCGCGAAAGGCGTCGAATTTCATCAACATCCACCATCCGGGGGCTGGTGCCGACTAACACACACACTTCCCCGTGGCCGGTCCAACCCAGGGCGGCAATCCGGGAGGGAAGCTCTTGATCGTATTCGCCACTGAGAATTGAATCCACGACCAGGGCTTCTAACCGGGCATCCCACAGGCCCCTAGCCTCTGCTGCGCGGGCATACACATCGGCCGCGGCAAAGGCGATGTCTCGGGAATAGCGCAAGATTGCTTCTCGGACGTCGCTGGGCGCATCACTGAGATACTCCTCGACCACCTCAACAGTGACCTTGATCAGTTGGAGGGTCTGTTGCAAACTCACCGAGCGCAGCAGTTCCCGCGGGGCCGCACCGAAGACATCCGAGGCGATCCAGGGGGTTGACCCGGGACTTTCATACCAACTAATAAACGAGGTGATTCCGGCCTGGGCAACCATGCCTACTGAGGACCTTCTCCCCGGTGGCATCAAGCGATACCAAGGCAAGGTGGCTTCAAGGTGCTCCAGGGTCGCCCGGGACATGTCGCCAGAAATCTTGCGCAGCCATGTCAAAGTCTGTTTCTTTGTCATGGGCGTACTCATCAGATTACTTTCTGGCGAATCAGGGGCACCCGTTATGCCTCGCCACCGCTCGATCCGCTAGTGCCGGCGGTGACATCGTGCAGCGAATACTTCTCAATGGCCTTGGCCAAGGAGTCTGATGGAACAAGCCCCTTGTCCGCCAGGCCTTGCAAGACCCGCGCGGCCACGGACGGTCCATCAATGGCAAAGTAGCGACGCGCTGCGGGTCTGGTGTCACTAAACCCAAAGCCATCGGCACCCAGCGTGAGGTAGGTGCCGGGAACAAATTCGCGGATTTGGTCCTGCACAGCGTGCATGAAATCACTCACGGCCACAATCGGTCCCGCTGCTCCCTCGAGCTTGCTGGTGACGTAGGGCACCTGAGCGGGCTCATTGGGGTACAGGAAGTTGTGGCGGTGTGCGGCAACACCGTCGCGACGCAGTTCATTCCACGACGTGACTGACCACACGCTGGCGTTGACTCCCCAGTCCTTCGCCAAGAGCTCTTGGGCTTCTAGTGCCCAGCGCACTCCGACTCCGGAGGCCAAAATAGTGGCCTCAATGCCACCGGTGTGGGTTCCTGGAGCCAAGAGGTATAGGCCCCTCAGAACGCCCTCGACATCGAGGTTCTCGGGTTCTTCCGGTTGCACCATCGGCTCGTTATAAATCGTCAGGTAATACATCACGTTGGGGTCGGGGTGTGTCCCGCCATACATGCGCTCTAAGCCCGCTTTGACAATATGAGCGAGTTCATATGAATAGGCCGGGTCGTAGGTGACGACAGCTGGATTGGTACTGGCCAGAAGAGGCGAGTGGCCATCGGCGTGTTGGAGGCCTTCCCCGGTCAGCGTGGTGCGACCCGCGGTCGCGCCCATGATGAAGCCCCTGGCCATCTGGTCGCCTGCTGCCCACATGGCATCGCCGGTGCGCTGGAAACCAAACATGGAATAGAAGACATAAATGGGAACCATGGGTTCACCATGGGTGGAGTAGCTTGTTCCCATCGCGGTAAAGGCGGCAAACGCACCGGCTTCGTTGATGCCGGTGTGCAGAATCTGGCCTTCAATACTTTCCTTATAGGCCAGAAGCTGTTCGCGATCCACAGAGGTGTAGGTCTGTCCGTGGGGGTTATAGATCTTGGCTGTGGGGAAGTAGGCGTCCATTCCGAACGTTCTCGCTTCGTCGGGGATGATCGGAACGAGACGGTGACCGAAATCCTTGTCCTTGAGCAAGTCCTTGAGCAACCGGGCAAAGCCCATGGTGGTGGCAACTTCTTGTTTGCCCGACCCCTTCTTCAGTAGGTCATAGGTTTCCTCCCCGGGGAGGTTTACCTGGGTGTACTTGGAGCGCCGTTCGGGCACATAGCCACCGAGTGCTTTCCGACGTTCGTGCAGATACTGGATCGCCTCGTCGCTCTCACCCGGGTGGTAATACGGAGGCTGATACACGTCGGCCTCGAGAGCCGCATCCGTGATCGGGATCCTCATGTCATCGCGGAAGGTCTTGAGGTTCTCCAGCGTGAGCTTCTTCATTTGGTGGGTCGCGTTTCTGCCCTCGAAGCTGGGACCGAGTCCGTAACCCTTGACGGTCTTAGCCAGGATGACCGTGGGCTGACCCTTGTGGTTCATCGCGGCCTGGAAAGCGGCGTAGACCTTGCGGTAATCGTGCCCACCACGCTTGAGCTTCCAGATGTCGTCATCGGACATGTGCTCGACCATCGCGAGGGTCTTGGGGTCGCGGCCAAAGAAATTCTCGCGGATGTAGGCGCCACTCTCGGCTTTATAGGTTTGATAATCGCCATCGGGGGTGCGGTTCATCAGATTGCGCAAAGCACTGTCGGTGTCCTGGGCGAGCAAGGCATCCCATTCACGACCCCAGACGACCTTGATGACATTCCAGCCAGCCCCGCGGAAGAAGCTCTCCAGTTCTTGAATGATTTTTCCGTTGCCGCGAACCGGACCATCTAAGCGCTGCAGGTTGCAGTTCACGACAAACGTGAGGTTGTCGAGGTCGTCGTTGGCGGCTAACTGAAGAGCGCCACGGCTTTCCACTTCGTCCATTTCGCCATCGCCCAAAAAGGCCCAGACATGCTGTTCGCTGGTGTCGGTGATGCCTCGGTGGTGCAAATACTTGTTGGCTTGGGCTTGATAGATCGCGTTGATGGGTCCAAGACCCATCGACACCGTGGGGAATTGCCAAAATTCGGGCATCAAGCGGGGGTGGGGGTAAGACGAAAGTCCTCCACCTGCGTGAGATTTCTCTTGACGGAAACCATCTAGTTGGTCCGTGCTGAGTCGACCTTCCAGGAAGGCCCTCGCGTACATACCGGGGGAGGCATGGCCTTGATAGAAAATGTGGTCGCCACCACCGGGGTGGTCTTGGCCTCGGAAAAAGTGGTTGTGCCCCACTTCATACAGTGCTGCAGACGAGGCATAGGTGGAAATGTGCCCCCCGACTCCGATGCCTGGGCGCTGAGCGCGGTGCACGGTAATCGCGGCGTTCCATCGAATCCAGGCACGATAGCGACGCTCAATGTCTTCATCCCCGGGGAACTCAGGTTCGTTTTCCGGGGCAATGGTGTTGAGGTAATCCGTGGTGGGGACCATGGGCACACCCAGGTGGAGTTCCTTGGAGCGCTTGAGCAAGCTGAGCATGATTTCTCGCCCGCGCTGATGACCCGACTGGGCGACAACCGCATCGAGGGATTGATTCCACTCGGTGGTTTCCTGGGGGTCCGAGTCCATGTGATGGAACGAATAGGGATCCTGGTCGTTGACAGCCACCCTGACCTCTTCCTGTGTGTGGTAGATCGGGACATGAGCTACTCCCGGGATCGCCAGGAGCAGCAGTGCGATTTAGTCTAGTCCTGGAGTCCCGAAGGCCAAAAGTGCGCACCACAAGGATCCGATTGTGGATTAGCATGGTGGTTTGGGCCTGTAGCTCAGTTGGTTAGAGCGCCACGTTTACACCGTGGATGCCGGGGGTTCGAGTCCCTCCGGGCCCACCATTGGTGATGGTGCGGATTAGGCGAACAGCGCCACCAGAAGCGCGACGTAAATTCCGGTAAAGACGGCCGGGGTGATGAACTTCACCACCCACATCCATCGCGCACTCGAGCGCAGTGCGGAGTCTTCGGGTAACGCCGCGGCAAGCGCTTGCGCTTCTGAGGCCGAGGTGAACTGAACGAGAGCTCCCAAAATCCCCGAGGCAAGCAGGATGCCCGCGGCAGCTACTCGGGTCGATAATCCTGACTCAGCCAGCCCAAATTGGAGCAGTGCCACGGTGGTGATCAAAAGGAGTGTGGGCGCTATTTGAGAGGTTACGATGCTCATACGTAGTTGATGCCAGCGCTGGTCCTGAGTGGATTCCATAGTTGTTACTCTCCCCTGAGTTAGCCGTGGCTCCTATCGTAATCTGGCGAACCTGAGGGGAGCGAGCGATGACCCGTTCTGTGAGTTTGGTCACCCTGGCGGCGCTCTTATGGTCCACCACCGGGACCGCAGCGTTTTATCTGGCCGGAAGTTTGTCGCCCTTCGCCATTGGGGCTATCACGTTTGGTGCTGGTGGTGTGGTGCTCGCCCTGTTGGGAGGCCGCCGATCGCTCGCTGTGGTGCGGGATAAAGAGACGACGTGGTGGGTACTAATCGGAGCTCTGGGAGCGGTGGTGTATCCCGTGTCGTTTTATTCAGGCATGGCCCAGGCGGGCATTGCGGTGGGCAATGTGGTGGCTTTGGGTTTGGGGCCTCTGGTGGGAGCACTGCTGGAATGGATGGTGGATCACCGAGCACCGCGGAAGAGTTGGTGGGTTATCGCTGGCTTCGCCCTCACCGGGGTGGTGTTAATGAGCGCCGGCAAGGTCGAGCGAGTCGCGGGTCCCTTAGAACAGGCATCCAGTGGAATTGTGTGGGCGAGCATTGCCGGGCTGGCCTACGGGGTATACACGTTTGCTCTGGGGCGCATCATGCGCGCTGGCCACACCTCCCGAGCGGCTGCGGGAGCCGTCTTTGGCTCGGCCGCTCCGTTTCTTGGGGCGCTCGTAGTTCTGACGGTCCCCATGGTGATGATGCCAGCCCTTCACTGGAGCCTTCTGGCCTACCTTGTGATGGGACCGATGGTGTTGGCCTATGTCTCCTTTAGTGCCGCCCTGGCGAAACTCTCGGCAAGTTCTGTGGCGACTTTTGCCCTGCTGGAGCCAGTGGGGGCTGCACTCTTGGCCATCCTGGTGGTGGGGGAGCGATTATCGGCTCAGACCTGGTGGGGGATGCTCGTGGTGGTGTGTGCTCTGTTATGTCTTGCCGGAGCAGTGAGGGTGCCACGAGGGAGCATTACCGCTTAGTCTTAAGCCATGTTCGATGATGAGAGCACCTCGGAGGAAGCGGAAGGCCCACGCCGTACCACCTTCCAGCCGCCGGCAGAAAATTCAGAGGCCCTGGAGCCCGTGACTTTTGTGGTCAACGATGCACCGAGCGACGTTCCTAGTGAAGAGGCAAGGCCCGCCGGTGCTGGCTATCTGCCAGCTCCGGTGCGCGAATCGCTGAGTGAAGCAGAGATCTTTACGCGGTTTAGCGCCGAAGGCACCACCGCCACCACGGACATGATTATTGAATTGGAAAAACAGGTCACCCTCAAGCTGGATGAGGAAGAAGCTTTCGAATCCTGGATGGAAATTATTCGTGCCACTCGGGAACACGATGCCGAGGCAATCATTGACTATGAGCGCGAGATCTTTGATGGAGGTTCCCCTGCGCCCTTAGTTCTTCCTGAGGCACCGGAGCCTGAGCCCGAGCCCGAGCCCGAGCCCGAAACTGTGGCGCCCGAGGAATTAGCAAGCGATAGTGCGCAGGAGCCCACCGGCACCGAGGCAGACGTTTCCACTGACGAAGCTGACTCCGAGAGCATTGGCAGTGAGAGCATCGACGCCACCGAGGAGTTAGTGCCCACGGAGGAAGCTGCGAGCGAAGAGGTAGTGCCACCTCAGAGCGTGGAGGAACCCCTCGAGGAATCTGTGCCGGAGACCACCGGCGAGGACAGTGCCGAGGACAGTGCGAAGGACAGTGCCGAGGTTTCACCCCCAGCGCAGGCTCCGAAGACAGGGGAGCATTGGCCCCTGGAGCAAGTGGCCACAGAAACGGTGTCGGCTCCTGCTGGTATCGAGGTCGCTTCATCCCACGCGGGCGTGGGGGTCCTTACCCGGACGTTCTCCTGGTTGGTGGCGCTTGTGCCCCTGGTCGCTATCTCCGCTGGTTCTTTCCTTGTTTTTCAGGGTCTTGGGGTGCTCGAGGTGGCCGTGGCGATGGCCCTCGCGGGCGTTATCGCGGCGCTTGTCGTGGGCCAATTCTCTCGAGCTTCTAGTCTTTCGGGTGCCTCCGCGGACATCCACAGCGTCTCGCATCTGGGCCGTGTGGGCCGCCCCCTTCTAGGTGGGCTAGCGCTTGTGCTGCGAAGCGTTCTCGCAACCGTGCTGGTGATTCTGACAGCCACGGTGTTGGTCGACATTATCGATGAGTCGGGTTTCTGGACTCTGGTCCCCTGGGATTTCTGGATTCTCCGAGCGATTGCCGGCGCCATAGTGGTGGGCGCTGTGGCTGCGCTTGCCGCACTCGGTGGCACAGTGTTGCGTGTGGCCATGTTTGCCAGCGGTGGGCTGGGACTTCTAGGCTCCCTCGCCCTGATCGTTCTTGCTCTTCCTGGGCTCGATACGTCGATGACGCTGAGCTGGGAGGGCGAGTACATGCCCGTGGTAGCTGCAGCGTCCTTCCTTCTCGCAGGCTTATTGCTCCTACTCGGTGTGGTGGCTGAAGATCACTCACAGCTGGCTGCCACAGATTCCCCCTCTCGAGCTCCCGGGCTGATCAGCGCGCTGGTCTCCGTGGTGCCTCTGAGCGCATTAGTAATTTTTGTCAGCTGGTGGGCTGATAGTTCCCCACTGACGGGGCTGTCTCTCTTGGCTGATCCGGTGGGTGCCGTGGTCTCGGACTTGCCCTCGTGGTTCCCTCTGCCTGCTCTCGCATTCTTGGCGCTGCCGCTGCTGGGGCTTGCTGCCCTAGCTCTCCATTCGGCTGGCGCCGGAGTATCACTGGTGGGCATTCCGGGTCAGGCCCGACACCACAGCCTTGCATTGGGCGTTGTCATCGCCGGTGTGCTCGCGGCGCTGATTGCTACGGACTTTTCCGTGATATCCGTGCTTCCTGATCTCGTTTACACCCTGGGCGTTGTGGTGGCGGCGTGGGCGGGAACCATGGTGTTCACCAGCTTGTTCTCCGCCTCCAGGACCGATCACCACATTCCAGCTGTGAGGATTGCGCCGCTCCTGGCCGCACTTCTGGGTCTGGGAGCAGGCCTGGGCCTTGTGAGCTCTTCCGTGCCGTGGCTTTCCTGGCAGGGTTATCTATTTCCCCTGGGCGAGCAGGCTGGTCTGATGGATCTAAGCCCCGCTCAACCGGGTGTTCTTGTCGCTTTTGTCCTGGCAGCGCTGGTGAGCCTCGTCGGTGAACTGGTGACGCGTGCCACTGCCTCCTCATCGAAAGACTTGATGTCACCATCCCATGACTCCTAAGAAAGATTCGAGCGCAACTACGGGAATGTCCCTAGAGCGCGTGGTGGAGCAGCTTGAAGCGCTCTGGCCCAGTGCTGGAGCTGAGGAATGGGATAGTCCTGGCTTAGTCGTGGGGGATCCCCGGGCTCGCATTACCTCGATTCATCTAGTGGTAGATGCGGTGGAGGCCACCGTGAATGAGGCTCTCGAGCAGGGTGCCGATTTGATCATTGCCCACCACCCGCTGTTGCTTCGCGGTGTAACGACCGTGTCCGAAGCCACCTATAAGGGGCATCTGATCGCAAAACTTATTCGAGGTGGCTGTGCGCTTTTTTCCGCTCACACCAACGCTGATGTTGTCCCCACAGGAACCTCGGCTTATCTTGCCGACGCTCTGGGGCTCGTGGATCACACGGCGCTGGTTCCAGGCGTTACTCCGGGTCATGGATTAGGCCGAGTGGGCACTCTTGCCCAGCCAATGAGCCTGTATGAACTCGCTGTCGCGCTGGGCGAGATTCTTCCCCACACTGCTGTCGGCCCTCTGGTCGCCGGTGATCCCGCGCGGGAAATCACTCGGGTTTCTCTCTGCGCTGGCGCAGGGGATTCCCTGCTCTCTCACCCCGAGGTCACCCGCAGCGATGTCTACATCACCAGTGATCTTCGTCACCACCCGGCCAGTGAAGCGATCGAACAGGCAGCGCTGACCGGGGGGCCTGCACTGATCAATATTTCCCACTTTGGTGCTGAATGGTTGTGGTTGGACCGAGCCGCTGAAGAATTGCGCGAGCGATTGGGAATCGATGTGGTGGTGGGGGATCTCACGACCGATCCGTGGACTTTTCAGGTGCAAAGAGTGGAGACCTAATGGGATTATCAGCGTCACCCGAAGATCAAGCCAAGCTGCTGGATGTGGCCGATACTGATCTTGCCCTCGCGCGAGCCCACACCACACTGAAAGGGTTGGCCGCAGCGCTTCATCTCGACACCCTGGACGCGGCTATCGACGAAATCAAGGGACGCCGACACGATGCTTTTATCGAGTTAGAAAGCATTCGCTCTGAGCTGGCTCGGGCGGAATCTGATGTGAGCCTGGTTGATGCCCGGATTGCCCAAGATTCGCAACGACTAGAGCACACCTCCTCGGCCAAGGATGCTCTGGGTTTGGAACATGAACTGGAAAGCCTGCGTACCCGACGCTCGAATTTGGAAGATATCGAATTGGCCATCATGGAAAAGCTGGAAGCCGCTGAAGCTGGTCTGGCGGGCATCGATGCGGAGCTAGCCACTGCCGAAGCCGCACTGCTCGAGGCGCGAGACGAAGAGGCTCGTCGCAGCGAAGCGCTTCACTCAGAGATCCGTGTGCACTCCGATGCCCGCGCGGCCCTGATTGCCTCGTTACCACGTGATTTGGTCGAATTGTATGAGCGCCAGCGCGAGCGTTATGGGGTGGGAGCTTCCCATCTGCGCTTTGGCGTTTCTGGCGCTAGCGGCGTGAAACTGACGGAATCCGACATACACAATATTCGCCAAACACCGGCTGACGCGGTGATCCTGTGTCCCGATAGCAACGCCATCTTGGTGCGCACAGCGGAGTCTGGACTGTGAGTTTTGAGCGCCTGATCGTCGAAGCAGATGGTGCTTCCAGGGGAAATCCGGGTGATGCTGCTGGGGGAGCGGTCGTCATCGACCCGGAATCCGGTAACGTGCTCGCCACCGCCGGAGTGCTGTGTGGGCATGCTTCTAATAACGTCGCTGAATACCGAGGCATGATCGCCGGGATCGAAATGGCGCAGGATATTTCCCCCGACGCCGTGATTCAGGTGAAATTGGATTCCAAGCTCGTGGTGGAGCAAATGTCGGGTCGATGGAAAATCAAACATCCCGATATGAAAGATCTTGCGGCTACTGCCAGGGAAGTCATTGGGGGATCCCGCGTCACGTTTGAATGGGTGCCGCGCGAAGAGAACGCCCGCGCAGATGCCGCGGCGAACGCAGCACTCGATCGCAAAGCCTCCTACCGCCTGCCCTAGCCAGCAGCGGCGATTCCCCCTATCCTGAAGGACGTTAGAAAGGGTCGGCCAGGCAATCGCGTCACTGCGTCAGCAGTGCCGAGGAACGTCCGGGCTCCTCAGAGCAGGATGGTGGGTAACACCCACCCGGAGTAATCCGCGAGATAGTGCCACAGAAAATAGACCGCCCAGTTTTCTGGGTAAGGGTGAAACGGTGGTGTAAGAGACCACCAGAGGCTCGGGTGACCGAGTCTGCTAGGTAAACCTCGTCCGGAGCAAGGCCAAACAGGCACCCATCAAGTTGCTCGCTTGAGTGTCGGGTAGGCCGCTAGAGGTTGCTGGTAACAGCCGCCCGAGAAAGATGATTGCCACCGAGGTTTCCTCGGGACAGAACCCGGCGTATCGGCCGGCCCTCTCTAACTTACAAACTGCGCAAGACGGTGACCACTTTGCCCATCACCGTGGCGTGGTCGCCCAAAATCGGCTCATACGCGCTGTTTTGAGGCAACAACCAGGTGTGTCCATCGCGCTGTTTGAACACCTTTACCGTGGCTTCCTCATCCAGCATGGCGGCCACAATGTCGCCGTTGTCTGCTGTTGCCTGCTCGCGCACGACAACCCAGTCTCCATCACAAATGGCTGCGTCAATCATGGAATCTCCCACGACTTTGAGCATGAACAGGTTGCCATTGCCCACGAGCTGGCGGGGCAGACCCACCACGTCTTCGACATGCTGCTCGGCGGTGATAGGAATACCCGCAGCGATCCGTCCCACAAGGGGCACCGAGACGATGTCGTCGCTGACACTCACCAGGGGAGTCACGGTGGACTCCGCTTCGGGGCTCAAGCGGATGAGCACTTCGAGGGTCCTTGCCGTGTTGGCGTGTCGTTTGATGTAGCCGGCGCGTTCTAACTGGCTCAGCTGATGCGACACGCTGGAGGTCGAGGACAATCCGGTGTTGTCACAGATCTCTCTCATGCTCGGCGGAACGCCGCGCGAGTCCAGCGAGTACTCAATAAAGGCTTGGATTTTTTCCTGCTGTGGAGTCAACATGTCTTCAGGGTAGCGGTAATCGAACAGTTTTTCTATACAAGCGTTCGAGTATTTCCTCAGCGTGTCGGTGGTCCCTGGTCACATTGGGTGTGTCGGGTGCTTGACAACGTCATCATTCGAACATATATTCGAAACAGAGATTCGGGCCAGCCCTCCCGGCCGAGGGTTTGGCCCGAAACTCTCACACTGAGAAAAGGAACACACATCATGAACACTTCATCGACATTACGCATCACCACCCGCGGTCGCGTTGTTCTGGGCTCGATGGTAGCCATTCCGATTTTGGCGGTTTCCCTGTTTGTTGCTTCCTCCACCGCCAGCGCAGAAAGTGCGGTGAGCGGTAACTCTTACGAATACGTCACAGTGCTCTCCGGGGACACGTTGTGGAGCATCGCCGACATGGTGGCTCCCGATCGCGACCCCCGTGACGTGGTGCAGGAGATCATGAAGCTCAACGGCATCTCCAGTGCTCAGCTCATGCCAGGACAGGAACTCGCTCTGCCTCGCTAGGCCTAGTGCTCTCCCATACGATGGGGTAGTGACTTCTTTGGATGACCTGCCACTGCGTGACGACCTTCGTGGTAAGTCGCCCTATGGCGCCCCGATGGATCCCGTGACGTATGCACTCAACGTCAACGAAAACACCCATCCTTTGCCCGCCGCTGTTCGGGCTTCTATTGTCGAGTCTTTGGCTCACGCTCTCGAGGACATCAATCGTTACCCGGATCGGGACTTTGGGGTGCTGCGTGGTGCACTAGCCGACTACGCCAACACGACTCAGCACGGGCAGCGCCTCGATGCGTCGATGGTGTGGGCGGCCAATGGGTCAAACGAAGTCCTGCAACACGTTTTGCAGGCCTTTGGCGGCCCAGGAAGATCCGTCCTAGGTTTCCCTCCCACGTATTCGATGCACTCGATCATCGCGGAATCCACTGCCACCTCCTGGGTGAGCTCACCCCGCGGGGAGAACTACGAGCTAAGCCCCGAGATCGTGACCGAAGCCATCGAGCGGGTCACACCCGACGTGGTTTTTCTGTGTTCACCGAACAACCCGACTGGAACGTCGGTCTCGCTGGAGACGATCGAGGCCGCCTATGACGCAAGCCACGGCATGGTTCTCGTCGACGAGGCCTATGTGGAATTTCTCTCCCCGGGGTCTCCCACTGCTTCTGATCTGCTGCCTGGCCGGGAGCGCTTGATGGTGTCTCGCACGATGTCCAAGGCTTTTGCGTTCGCCGGGGCGAGAGTGGGATACCTTCTAGCCGACCCCGCGGTGATTGATGCGCTTCGTCTGGTGCGATTGCCCTATCACCTCTCGGGACTGACTCAAGCCGCCGCAGTGGCCGCTCTTCGACACGCTCCGGAGATGCTGGCGATGGTTGACGATATTCGAGGGCAACGGGATCGTCTGCTGCGTGAATTACCCCTCTTGGGATACAGCGTGAGTGCCTCGCAGGCCAATTTTGTGCTCTTTGGCGGGGTTGCTGACCCGCAGCAACTCTTTAGCGAACTTTTGGCTCGAGATATTTTGATTCGAGACGTGGGTATCGCCCATAGTCTTCGCGTTACCGCGGGAACCGAGGAAGAAACCACGTACTTCCTGGAGACACTGGCTACACTGAGCAGGTGACTGTAGCCCCGCGAACTGCGACTCTCGAGCGTTCCACGTCGGAATCGAGCGTGTCCCTGAGCCTGAATTTGGATGGCACAGGTACCTCCTCTATTTCGACGACGGTACCTTTTTATGACCACATGCTCACGGCCCTGTCTAAGCACTCTTTGATCGATTTAGAGATCACCGCTTCGGGGGATACGGATATCGATGTTCACCACACCGTGGAAGACACTGCGATTGTTCTGGGGCAGGCTCTCCTGCAGGCCCTGGGGGATAAGAAGGGGATTGCCCGCTTTGGTGATGCCCTGGTGCCCCTCGATGACGCGCTAGCACGGGCGGTCGTGGATGTGTCTGGCCGGCCCTACCTGGTCCACACGGGGGAACCTGAAGGTTTTGAATATCACGCAATCGGCGGTCACTTCACAGGCTCTTTGGTGCGACACGTCTTCGAGGCCATCACTTTGCAGGCGGACCTGACCGTCCACATCACGGTTCTCGACGGTCGCGATCCCCACCACATTGCCGAAGCAGAGTTCAAAGCGTTTGCTCGAGCTCTGCGGCAGGCGATTGCCCGCGATGAGCGAGTGGTGGGCGTGCCCTCCACCAAGGGCGCTCTTTAGCGGTGGCGCGATCGGTTGTCGTCTACGACTACGGCTCAGGCAATGTGCACTCGGCTGTCAAGGCACTCGAGCACGCTGGTGCCACGGTCACCCTCACCCGTGACCGTCACGAAGCGCTCAATGCTGATGGCCTTGTCGTTCCGGGAGTAGGGGCTTTTGGGAGCGTGATGACGGCGCTCAATTCGGTCGGTGGCGGTGAGGTGATCGACGCCCGCATTGCCGGCGGTCGGGCTGTGTTGGGAATTTGTGTGGGATTGCAGGTTCTCTTTGACAGTGGGCAAGAGCACGGTGTGCACAGCGAGGGATTAGGACAGTGGCCCGGCACAGTGCACAAGCTTGATGCTCCTCGCTTGCCCCACATGGGCTGGAACACGATTGAGGCACCCTCGGGAAGCACACTTTTCGCCGGTGTGGAGCACGAGCGGTTCTATTTTGTCCATTCCTACGCCGTGACCAAGTGGAGCCTGACCGACACGGATCCCTTGCCCAATCCTTTGGTGACTTGGGCTGACTATGGAGAGCGTTTTGTGGCGGCGGTCGAGAATGGACCCTTGTGCGCCACGCAATTTCACCCCGAAAAATCTGGTGATGCGGGGCTTACCCTGCTCGAGAACTGGGTATCAAACTTGGGCTAATCGCCTTAGTGGTCAGGGTCCTCTAAATCAGAGTAGTATCTCTTTCTTGTGTGCTACTTGGCGCGCCGTTCTCCACATTCTTACTTCTAAGGTCATAACTTCACTTCGCCATGAACGAGTTCTCACAAGCCCCAGCCCTCATTCTTCTTCCCGCAGTGGACGTCTCAGACGGCAAGGCGGTCCGGCTGGTTCAAGGTGAGGCCGGAAGTGAAACCAGCTACGGCGATCCTGTCGAGGCTGCAGAACAGTGGGTCAAGCAAGGCGCTCAGTGGCTGCACCTCGTTGATTTAGATGCCGCTTTTGGCCGGGGCGACAATCGTGCCGTCATTCGTCGAGTGGTCAAAGCTGTGGGTAAGAAAGTTAATGTCGAGCTTTCTGGGGGCATTCGCGACGATGAGTCCCTCGAAAACGCTTTGTCCACGGGGGCTGTTCGGGTGAACCTGGGAACTGCGGCATTGGAAAATCCAGAATGGACCGCTCACGTGATTTCTGAATACGGCGAGGCTATTGCCGTGGGCCTTGATGTGCGCGGGGAAACTCTCGCCGCCCGTGGGTGGACCGAAGAAGGCGGCAACCTTTTTGACACGCTCGATCGTCTCAACGAATGTGGGTGCGCGCGGTATGTGGTGACAGATGTCACCAAAGACGGCACCATGCAAGGCCCCAACATCGAGTTGTTGACCGAGGTGTTGGGTTCCACGAATCACCCGGTGATTGCTTCGGGAGGCATCTCGTCCCTCGATGACATTGCGGCACTGCGTGAATTGGTGCCGCTGGGTCTAGAAGGCGCGATTTTGGGCAAGGCTCTCTACGCCGGTGCGTTCACGCTCACTGAGGCTTTGGATGTCGCAGGCCACTGATTCTGCTGGCATACCTTTTGCGGGGCGGGAATTTAGCCCGGTGCCTTTTGCCGGTGACACCGGTGAGGCCGACCCAGTACTCCTTGATTTTCTCGAGGCCTATCACCGCCTAGCACGAGACCCCGGGGCACACAGCGACGCTGTGGGCGATGCCTGGGCCAGGCTCATCGAAGCTCTCGGCACCTCGCGGCTACTCATCCCGTTGGTGGCCCACGCTGGTGAGATGGGACTCACCCCAGAGGGCGCGACAGTAGAAAAAACCCAAGAGCTGTCCGTCATCCACGTCGAAGGCCCCGATGGGCGTCCCGTCGCGCCCGTGTTTTCCTCGGTGTCCAAGATGGCCTCGTGGAATCCCCAGGCAAGGCCGATCCCCGTGGAGGCCTCTCGAGCAGCCCTGGCCGCGGCAGATGACCACCTCAGACTGATCGTTCTTGATCCCGGTAGTGAGCACACCGTGGTGTTACGCGCGGGCGCACTGCGTGCTCTGGCCAGCAAGAGCACGTATATCCCGCCGTGGTGTGATGAGGCAGTGGCTAAGGAAATTGCCCGCGGATTAGAGCATGCTTACTCGGATGTGTTGAGCGAGATCGAGCGGGATGCTGTGGTTCATCGCCTTGCCACGGGAGATCGCCATCACAATCTCAGCGGGGCAGAAGTCCAGGTGGAGTTAGTTCTTCCTCAGGGTTTGGGTCGCGATCAGCTCGAGGCGCTCTTGAGTAAAGCCACTGTGGCGTGGAGCGCCAGTGCCGTTTTGGCCGAGCGGGTGGATGGCCTGGCAGTCAAGGTTGTTGCTGCCTAATTGACAGGGCCGGTGAGTTTTTCACCCGGGCCAGCACCAGGAGCGTCAGGGAATGTGGAGGCTTCCCGGAAAGCGAGTTGGACTGAGCGTAAACCGTCGCGAAGACTGCGGGCGTGGTGATCCCCGATTTCAGGAGCGGCAGAGGTGATCAACCCCGCGAGGGCAATAATGAGTTTGCGGGCCTCGGCCAGATCGGTCTCTTCTTCCGGGTTGTCGGAGAGCCCGCATTTGATTGCTGCGGCAGAAAGCAGGTGAACGGCCACCGTGGTGATGACCTCTACGGCCGCCACATCGGCGAGGTCTCGGGAAAAGTCTTCTGTGGTCTCGGACACCTGGGCCCTCTTTCTTCTCGCGTTGGTGGGTAAAGACTGCTAGTCTTAGCGTGGTTTTCACCGCAGTTATGGTGGGAACAAGCAAAAGAGGAGAATTCTCCCACCTGCGTATGCCTGCAACTCTAAGGTTACCGGGTCGTTGTACTCCGTGAATTACCTGTAATTCACAGCGATAAGGGTGCGAAAGAACCTGTGAGTTCTTTGGGGTTCGCCCTCTTTTGCGTGAAGTATCCGCACAAAGAAGGGAAGATTGGCATCAGCGATCCCAGAATCAACGACCGCATTCGGGTTCCCGAGGTTCGCCTCGTAGGACCCGCAGGCGAACAAGTCGGAGTCGTCCGCATTGACATTGCGTTGCGCTTAGCCCAAGAGGCTGACCTCGATCTCGTCGAGGTGTCACCGAATTCGAACCCACCCGTTGTCAAAGTTATGGATTACGGCAAGTTCAAATACGAGGCAGCACAAAAGGCAAAAGAGGCGCGGAAGAATCAGGCGAACACGATCCTCAAAGAGGTTCGTTTCCGTCTCAAGATTGACACCCACGACTATGAGACCAAGCGCAAGCGTGCAGAAACCTTTCTGAAAGCAGGCGACAAGGTCAAAGCCATGATTCTGTTTCGCGGACGCGAACAATCACGCCCGGAACAAGGTGTTCGGTTGCTCCAGCGTTTTGCCGAAGATGTTTCAGAGTACGGCGTGGTGGAATTCACCCCGACCATTGATGGTCGGAACATGGTGATGGTCATCGGGCCGCTGAAATCCAAGGCGGATGCGAAAGCAGCCCAGCTAAAAGCAAGTAAGAAGGCAGCGAAGGAAAAGGAAGCGTCGGCACCCGCGGTGGAAACGCCTCCTGTCACGAAAGCGACACCCGAGCCTGAACTTCCTGCAGCGGACGTAGCGACAGAGGAACAAGCAGCAGCTCCGGTTGCGCCTAAGACACCTGCGAAAGCAAAACCCGCAGCGAAAACCACTGCCACGACGCCGGTAAAGAAAACCACCACCGCCACTAAACCTAAGACCGCAACACAGAAGGAAGAGACAGATGCCTAAGCAAAAAAGCCATTCGGGCGCCAAGAAACGCTTCAAAGTCACCGGTTCCGGAAAGATCATGAAGCAGGGCGCTGGTATGCGTCACAACCTGGAAAAGAAATCCAGCCGAGTAACCCGCCGCCTCAACCAGGAGCAGGTCCTCGCCCCGGCAAACGCCAAGGTCATCAAGAAGCTGCTCTCCAAGTAGTCCCAGAAGCGAAGGAAAAGAATCATGGCAAGGGTAAAAAATGCGGTCAACGCACACAAGAAGCGTCGGGTCGTTCTCGAACGCGCTAAGGGATACCGCGGGCAGCGCTCACGTCTGTACCGTAAGGCTAAAGAGCAGGTCATTCACTCGCTCGTCTATAGCTACCGCGACCGTCGCGCACGCAAGGGTGACTTCCGTCGTCTGTGGATTCAGCGCATCAACGCAGGATCGCGTGCGAATGGCTTGACCTACAACCGTTTCATCCAGGGACTTGGTTTGGCTGGTATTGAGGTGGATCGTCGCATGCTCGCTGAGCTTGCTGTGAACGAACCCGCTGCTTTCGCCACTCTGGTCCAGGAAGCCAAAAAGGCTCTACCCAAGGACACTTCGGCACCTGCCGTAGCTTCCTAGGTCAAGCTCTTCAAGGGGTCGCACACCTGGTGTGCGGCCCCTGTGCTTTGCCTAGAGTTAAGCGAGCCTTCCCCGGTTAGTCAGCTCTAGCTCATACGCTAGCCACGTGTTAGACAACCCTCGCTCTCCTCGAGTTCGCGCTGTGGCGAAGCTTGCCAAGAAGCAGCGACGCATGGAAGCACAGCTTTTTCTGGCAGAAGGCCCTCAGGCTGTGCGAGAGGCTCTGACCCATCGCCCCGAGCTCGTGGTGGACATTTTCCTCACAACGGCAGCGCGTGATCGACACCCGGAATTGGTGACACTGGCGCAGTCAGAAGGCATCGAGCTTTCCCTCGTCAGCGATGCGGTGCTCCATCACATGGCCGATACGGTCACACCCCAGGGCATCGTTGCGGTGTGCCAGTTTCTTTCCCAGGATTTAGCCACCGTCTTAGCTCGAGGGGCGCGCCATATTGTGGTGCTTCACGAAGTGAAAGATCCGGGCAATGTCGGAAACATCATGCGCACTGCCGATGCTGCCGGTGCCGATGCTGTGGTGGTCACTGCGGAGAGTGTCGATGTCTATAACCCGAAAGTGGTGCGGGCCTCCACGGGCAGCATTTTCCATATTCCGCTTGTTCACCGAGCTGACCTAGGCAGCGCCATCGCCGATATTCAGGCAGCGGGTCTCGTGGTCTATGCCGCTGATGCCGGTGGCCGCGATCTGGTGAGTCTGCGCGATGAGGGATCCCTGGCGAAGCCTTTGGCCTGGTTGTTAGGAAATGAAGCCCATGGCTTGTCTGCGGAAGCAGAAAGTGTGGCTGACCAGGTGGTGGCCGTTCCCCTCTACGGGCAAGCAGAGTCTTTGAGCCTTCCCACTGCCGCTGCGATTTGTCTCTACGAGGCAGCATTTGCCCAGCGGGCCTAGAGCCTCCTGGGTCCACGGCGACTAGCCCAGTAGACTTCTTGCTCGTGTCGAAGACTTTTGAAATCACGGAAAAAAACGTCCAGGTGGCGGTGGACGCAGCGGTCTCCGCTGTGAGTGCATCAGCGAGTCTTGCCGATCTGAAAAAGGCCAAAACCGAGCACCTGGGTGAGCATTCGACACTGGCTCACATGAATGCCACGTTGCGCGATCTTCCCTCAGAATCCAAAGCTGCTGCGGGAAAGATGATGGGTGAGGCCAAAGCTGGGGTGAGCAGTGCTTTTGCGGCCCGGGAGAGCGAGCTTGAATCCCTCGAAGAGTCGGCTCGCCTGAGCGAGGAACGCCTGGACCTTACCTCGGTGGGGCCCAGAAGGCCCCGCGGTGCTCGCCACCCCTTGACCATGTTGATGGAAGACATGGCCGATGTCTTCGTCGCGATGGGCTGGGAAATAGCCGAAGGCCCTGAGCTTGAGCATGAATGGTTCAACTTTGATGCCCTGAACTTTGATGAGGATCACCCGGCGAGGGCGTTGCAAGATACTTTTTTCATCGAGCCGGTGGATCGCCACGTGTTGCTGCGCACCCACACCTCGCCGGTTCAAATTAGGTCTCTGCTCACCAGGGAGCTTCCGGTCTATGTGGTGGCGCCGGGTCGGGTGTATCGGACTGATGAACTTGATGCCACCCACACCCCCGTATTTCACCAAATTGAGGGCATTGCGATTGATAAGGGTCTGACCATGGCCCATTTGCGCGGAACCCTGGAGCATTTGGCTAGGGCAATGTTTGGCGAAGAAGCAAAGATTCGTTTGCGGGCAAATTACTTTCCTTTCACCGAGCCCAGCGCTGAGCTTGATATCTGGCACCCCACGTTCAGCGGGGGAGCGCGCTGGATTGAATGGGGCGGTTGCGGAATGGTGAATCGCAATGTCTTGAGGGCGGCAGGAATTGATCCCGATGAATATCAGGGTTTTGCCTTTGGAATGGGAATCGAGCGAACGTTGATGTTTAGAAACAACGTCCAGGACATGCGCGACATGGTCGAGGGTGACGTGCGTTTTTCTCAGCAGTTTGGGATGGCTGTCTAATGCGTATTCCTCTGAGATGGTTGGGCGAGTTTGTTGAGTTGCCTGATTCGATTACGCCCGAAGATGTTCATCACTCCCTGGTGTCGATTGGCTTGGAAGAAGAGGCTATTCATCGCAGCGAGATTAGCGGCCCGATCGTCGTCGGGGAAGTACTCGAGTTTGTCGCCGAGGAACAAAGCAATGGCAAGACAATTCGGTGGTGTCAGGTTCGGGTGTCCAACGAAGACGCCCCCGATGCCCCGGCCATTCGCGGGATCGTCTGTGGAGCGGGCAATTTTGAGCAGGGCGATCGTGTGGTCGTCGCCCTTCCTGGCTCCGTATTGCCAGGGCCTTTTCCCATTACCTCGCGAAAAACCTATGGGCATATTTCTGATGGCATGATCGCCTCGGCCAGGGAGCTTGGGTTAGGCGATGAACACGATGGAATTTTGCTTCTGGAGAGCCTGGGGATCGACGAACCCGTGGGCACCGATGCGATTTCTTTGCTGGGACTTGGTGATGTGGCGTGTGAAGTAAACGTCACCCCAGATCGTGGCTATGCACTGTCGATGCGGGGTATTGCCCGGGAGTATCACCATGCCACCGGAGCGGCTTTTCGCGATCCAGCGTTGGCCATCACACCGGGAGAAGGAAGCGGCTTCCCCATTGTCATTAACGATGAGTCCCCGGTGCGAGGTGTCGTGGGGTGTGAGGTGTTCATCACGCGAGCTGTGCGAGGGATTGATCCCACTAAGCCAACACCGGCATGGATGGTGTCGCGACTGTCGTTGGCCGGTATGCGCTCTATTTCACTCCCGGTAGACATCACCAACTACGTGATGTTGGAGTTGGGGCAGCCTCTGCACGCGTATGACCTTGATCGGCTCAGCGGTGGCATCACCGTGCGACGTGCTCGTTCGGGAGAAAAACTCACAACCCTCGATGGCGTGGAGCGTGAGCTCTATGCCGAGGATCTGCTGATTACCGACGAATCGGGCCCGATTGGTATGGCCGGTGTCATGGGTGGGCTCAGTACCGAAATTACCGACGCCAGTACCACTGTCTTGATTGAGGCAGCTGGTTTCGAGCCGGTGACTATCCAACGAACCCAGCGCCGTCACAAATTACCCAGTGAAGCCTCTAAGCGTTTCTCTCGGGGAGTAGACCCCCTCGTCGCCGAAGCCGCGGCCGAGCGTGCCGTCGAGTTGCTGGAGAAATACGCTGGTGGCACCAGAGATTCTCTGGGTTCGCGGGTGATCTCGGAGACTGCCGGTGTCATGCCTGAGCTGGCTTTAGCCAAGAATGCAGTGGCTGATCTAGCGGGGATGGACGTTTCTGGTGACGATACCCGCACGATTTTGCTCGACATTGGCGCCACCGTGGTCCCCACGGAAAATGGTTTCCTCGTCACACCTCCTAGTTGGCGCCCAGACCTTGTGGACGCTCCTGGATTGGTCGAAGAAGTCGCCCGGATCGTGGGGTATGACACCATCGCGTCGGTGTTGCCCACCGCTCCGCCGGGTCGCGGTCTGAGCGCTGAGCAAAAAGCTCGCCGACGGGTGTCACATTCTCTTGCTGCCTGGGGAGCGACCGAGGTCTTGTCCTACCCCTTTGTCTCAGCCCAGGCAAACGACACTTTTTCTCTCGAGGATGTCGCCGGGGGAATAACGGTGGCCAACGCTCTGGACTTGGCTACCAATCGCATGCGGGTGTCGTTGATCCCGGGTCTGCTAGCCACAGCGCATCGGAATTATTCCCGAGGGTTTACCTCCCAAGCATTGTATGAAACGGGATTGGTGTTTTTGCCAGGGTCCACAGGCCTAGGGACAAGCACGATTCCGGTGGGCAATGAGCGACCGAGTGCGAAAACCCTGGAAGGGTTATATGCCTCGATTGGCCATCAGCCGTGGTGTGTGGGCGCCCTTTTCCTGGGGGATTCCACCACGCGCTCACCTGGGCTCGAGGCCCGCAGCAGTGATGTGGGGGATGCCCTTGATGTGGTGAATCTCATCGGCACTGCTCTGGGGGTAACTTTCGAGCTTGCCAGTGCTACTCACCCGGCTTTTCATCCCGGCCGATATGCCCAGGTGCTCTGGGGGTCTAGCGTTGTGGGCCGAGTGGGCGAGTTGCTGCCTTCGCTGGCCAGAGCGCATGACCTACCCGAGCGGGTTTCGGTGTGTGAAATAGATGTCGATGCGGTCTTGGCACAGAGCGATGGGGCACCTCACATCGCGCATCCAATCTCGGTATTCCCTGCTGCCACGCAAGATGTTTCGCTGGTGGTGAGTGACTCTGTCAGTGCCGCTGAGCTCGCCGCAGCGCTGCGTGAGGGCGCTGGGGAGCTCATGGAGAGCCTGCACCTAGTCGATGATTACCGCGGTGCCGGGATAGACGAAGGGTTCAAGTCTTTGACGTTTGCCCTGCGTTTTAGATCCAGTGAGGGAACTTTGACTCAGGCTGAGGCGACCGAAGCCAAAGAGGCCGGAGTGGCACTTGCCGCCGCGCGCCATGGCGCCACACTTCGCGCTTAATTCCATCGAGTGACCTTCAATAACTGGTCTAAGGTTGTCCTATGACAGTGCGGGTGGCCATCGCGGGGGCCAGTGGATATGCCGGTGGCGAGCTAGCCCGGCTTCTTGCCCAGCATCCAGAATTTGAGGTCACGACACTGTGCGCCCACAGCGCCGTGGGGGAGAGTGTGGCCAGTGTTCATCCACACCTAGTGGACTATGCCCACCTGCGTTTCCAGGAAACAAGCCTGGAGACCCTGGGCGGGCATGACGTAGTGGCGTTGGCGCTGCCCCATGGCCACTCGGGAGCTCTGGGGGCGCAACTGCGGGAATCTGGCTCCCAACGCTTGCTGGTGGACCTGGGTGCTGATCACCGCCTGGAGGACTCCCGGGAGTGGGACACCTTTTACTCCGGCGAATTTAGCGAACCCTTTGTCTATGGCATGCCGGAGCTAGCCCGAGCACAGGGACCTTCCTCGCGTGAGCTCATCTCCGAGGCGAGTGCTCTAGCCATTCCTGGCTGTAATGCCACGGCCGTGACCTTGGCGCTTGCCCCGTTGCTTGCTGCTGGCATGATTGAGCCGCGTGACCTTGGGGCTCAGTTAGCGGTGGGCTCCTCGGGCGCTGGACGCAGCACTCGAAGCGACTTAGCAGGATCAGAATTGTTCGGCTCCGCTCACGCCTATTCCCTCGGGGGAACCCACCGTCATATTCCCGAGATTCGTCAAAACCTGGCTCACGCCAGTGGGCAGGAGACGACTCTCTCACTCAGTGCCGTGATGGTTCCGATGTCTCGGGGAATACTCGCAACGTGTAGCGGTATTCGCACCTCTGAGTACAGCGCGTCAGATATCCACCAAGCGCTGTGGGAAGCCTACGAAAGCGAAGCGTGCGTCACAGTGCGTCCACTGGGCACTTTGCCCAAAACCGGTGAGGTTGTGGGCAGTAACACCCTTGCCCTGGGTGTCGGCGTGGATGAGGCCACGAATCGCGCTTTTGTCGTTGCGGCGGTAGATAACCTGGTCAAGGGAACAGCCGGGGCGTGTGTCCAAAGCATGAATCTCGTGTGGGGTTTTCCGGAAACCCTCGGTCTTAGCCTCAACGGAGTGGCACCGTGAGTGTGACCGCAGCGGCGGGTTTTAGTGCTGGCAGCGTCTCAGCGGGGCTCAAAGCCAGTGGAGGACTTGACCTCACCGTTGTTGTCAACGAAGGTCCCCTCGATCACGCGGCGGCGGTCTACACGTCCAATCGCGCCAAAGCGCACCCCATTATGTGGTCCAGCCAAGCCATGACCTCCCACCGCGCCAGAGCCATCGTGCTCAATTCCGGAGGCGCCAACTGTTTCACCGGCCCCCAGGGTTTTCAGCTAACCCACGCCACCGCCGAAAAAGCAGCATCCCTTCTGGATAATGCCGGCGCTGCGGACATTCAGGTGTGTTCTACCGGGTTGATAGGCGAAGAGCTACCCGCTGGTGCAGTCCTCGCCGGTGTTGAGGCTGCCATGGCCCATCGCGAGGGTGGTGAACGCGCTGGAGGTGAGGCTGCTAGGGCCATTATGACTACGGATTCACAGCCCAAGATGGCCCAGGTGAGTTTTACCTTCCCGCAGGGAACCGTCACTATCGGGGCAATGGCGAAGGGCGCTGGCATGTTGGCACCTGGTCTTGCGACCATGTTGGTCGTGATCACCACAGATGCGGTGGTGGAATCTAGCGAACTCGATACCGCTCTGCGCCAGGCCACCCAGCTCACGTTTGACCGGTTGGACTCCGATGGATGCATGTCCACCAACGATCAGGTCACGCTGATGGCTTCGGGTGCCAGCGGGATTACCCCTCCGATTCCTGTGTTTCGCGAAGGTGTTCTTGCGGTGTGTCAAGACTTGGCTCGCCAGTTGTTGGCTGATGCTGAAGGCTCTAGCCACGACATCACCATTGAGGTGGTCTCGGCAGCCAGTGAAGAAGACGCGCTTGCGGTGGGACGCGCTGTGGCGCGAAGCAACCTGTTTAAGGCCGCTATTTTTGGCAGGGATCCCAATTGGGGCAGGGTCTTGGCAGCGATTGGCACCGTTGATGTGTCGGGAGATGTATACGCTATCGACGTCAGCATCAATGGCGTTCGGGTGTGTCATGCCGGCGGGGGCGACCGACCCCGCAGTGAAGTGGATTTGTCCCCCAGGGCAACCCATGTCTTGATCGACTTAGCCGCGGGGAGGGAGTCGGCCACGATTTGGACGAATGACCTCACCCATGACTACGTCCACGAAAACAGCGCGTATTCGAGCTGATGAGCGATAACGATATGACCTCGCACGCGGAAGCCTTTCTCAAAGCCGCCACCCTGACCGAAGCATTGCCCTGGATGCGAAGGTTCCAGGGGAGCATATTTGTCGTCAAGCTCGGCGGAAACGCCATGGTCGATGACGAACTTCTTCAAGCTTTCGCCGATGACATGGTGTTTCTGGCCACTGTGGGAGTGCACCCGGTCGTGGTGCACGGAGGTGGCCCCCAAATATCCCAGGCGCTTGCCGAGCGCGGAATTGAGAGCGAGTTTCGAGGTGGCTACCGGGTGACCACCACCGAAGCAATCCCCATTGTCCGCGATGTTCTGCGGGAGGGCATCAGTGCTGATTTAGCACGGCGGATTAATACCCATGCCGAGGTAGCCATCGTGCGCTCTGGCGAAGATGAGGGTCTTTTCCGGGCGGCTAAACGTGCCATGGTCGTGGATGGTGTCGATGTCGACCTGGGCCATGTGGGGGATGTGGTGAGTGTGGACCCCTCCAGTATCCAGCGCCTGATCGCCGAGGGAAAGATCCCGATTATTTCCTCGATTTCGCCCAGTGACGATGGCGCCTCGATTCTCAACGTCAATGCAGATGCCGCGGCAGCGGCGCTAGCCATTGCATTGCGGGCAGACAAGCTCGTTCTTCTGACCGATGTGGGTGGCCTCTATGCGCAGTGGCCCTCGATGGATTCGCTCATTTCGAGCATTTCCTTGGAGGAATTAGCAGTCTTGCTTCCCACCCTCGAAAGCGGAATGATTCCCAAAATGACTGCTTGTTACGACGCGGTGGCCCAAGGAGTGGCCAAAGCGGCCATTATTGATGGCAGACTGGCTCACTCCATCTTGTTGGAAGCTTTCACCACCGAAGGCATTGGAACCGAGGTAACTTCGTCATGACCCGCCATTTTCTCCGCGATGATGACATCACGCCTGCGGAACAACACGAGATTTTAGACCTCGCCGTGTCGATGAAAGCCGCACGGTGGGATAAGCGTCCCCTGGAGGGACCGGAGACGGTCGCGGTAATTTTTGATAAGTCCTCCACCAGAACCCGGGTGTCCTTTGCCGTGGGAATTGCTGATCTAGGTGGACAGCCCCTGATTATTTCCACCGCGAATTCCCAATTAGGCGGCAAGGAAACCCCTTCGGATACGGCGCGAGTATTAGAGCGCATGGTGGCCGCCATCGTGTGGAGGACCTATGGGCAAGAAGGCCTCGAGGAAATGGCTCGGGGAACTACGGTCCCGGTGGTTAACGCTCTCAGTGATGATTTCCACCCCTGCCAATTATTGGCTGATTTGCTCACGATTAGGGAACACAAGGGCGCCCTGGCGGGCTTATCGCTCGCCTTCTTGGGTGATGGGGGATCCAACATGGCCCAAAGCTACGCACTCGCTGGTGCGACGGCGGGAATGAACGTGAGCATTGCCTGTCCTGCAGAATTTTCTCCCGCCCCGTCGGTCATTGGCGATGCCCGCGCGATCGCTGAGAAAACCGGCGGTTCGATTCACGTAATGGAAGACCCCGCTGTCGCGCTCCAGGGTGTGGATGTGGTCGTGACCGACACCTGGGTATCGATGGGCAAAGAAGACGAAAAGGCCGAGCGGGTGGCCACCTTTGGTCGCTACCAGGTGGACGCAGAAAAGATGGCTCTGGCGTCCCCCGAAGCCATTTTCTTGCACTGTTTACCGGCTGACCGCGGGTTCGAGGTGGCACCCGAGGTTATTGATGGCCCACAGAGCGTGATCTGGGACGAATCAGAGAATCGACTCCACGCTCAAAAGGCACTGTTGGTCTGGTTGTTGGAGCGAGCTTAGTCTGCACACTTCGCTTGTAGACTGAAGCTTCGTGCACCCAACCATGGTGCAATCGTGGCGTTAGTAGAAAGAAGTCACCCCTGTGTCAGAACGTGTCGTTTTAGCGTATTCCGGTGGTCTAGACACCTCGGTGGGTATCGGTTGGTTGAAAGACGCCACCGGTAAAGAGGTCATCGCGCTGGCTGTTGACGTAGGTCAAGGCGGCGAGAACATGGACGACATCCGCCAACGCGCGCTGGACTGTGGCGCCGTTGAGGCGATTGTGGTGGACGCCAAAGACGAGTTTGCCCAAGATTTTGTGATGCCTGCACTCAAGGCCAACGCTCTGTATCAAAAGCGCTACCCCTTGGTTTCTGCGCTCTCTCGGCCCCTGATTGCCAAGCACTTGGCCAGAGTTGCCGGGGAATTGGGAGCAAATAGTGTGGCGCACGGGTGCACGGGTAAGGGCAATGACCAGGTGCGCTTTGAATCCGCTGTGGCAGCGCTGGCTCCCGAGCTCACCAGCATCGCCCCCATTCGGGACCTGGCCTTGACCAGAGATAAAGCCATTGCGTACGCCGAAGAACACGGGTTGCCAATCAAGCAAAGCAAGAAGAACCCGTATTCGATCGACAAGAACGTCTGGGGTCGCACGGTGGAAACCGGACCCCTGGAAGATCCCTGGAATGCCCCAGAAGATGATGTCTGGGAATACACCAGCGATCCTGCCGCGGGCTTACCCGGCGAAGATGTGGTGATTACCTTTAGCGAAGGTATTCCGGTGGCGATTAACGGCAAGGCTGTGACTCCGTTGGCCGCTATTGAGCAGCTCAATGTGCTGGCCGGAGCTCATGGCGTGGGCCGGGTCGACATTATGGAAGACCGCCTGGTGGGCATCAAGAGCCGCGAGGTATACGAGGTTCCTGCGGCGTTGACCCTGATTAACGCCCACGAAGAATTGGAGAACCTGGTTCTGGAGCGTGACTTGGGTCGATACAAAGCCAAGGTTGAATCCGACTGGGCCAACCTGATTTATGACGGCCTGTGGTTTTCTGATCTCAAGTCCAGCCTGGACTCCTTCATTAATCACACTCAGGCGCACGTCAGTGGCGATGTTCGGGTGCGGCTCGAGGGTGGAAAGGCAACGGTGACCGGGCGCAAGTCAGAGCAAAGCTTGTATGACTTTGACCTTGCCACCTATGACACCGGTGACACCTTTGATCAATCGCACGCCAAGGGCTTCATTGAAATCTGGTCGATGCCAAGCAAGATTTCGGCCAGGCGGCAGGCGCGGAAGTAGCGGGTGCTTCATGGCTGGTGACACGGGTGAGGGCGCTCTCTGGGGTGGCCGTTTTTCCCAAGGACCCTCTCCTGAGATGGTGGCTCTGGGTCAGTCCACCGGGTTTGATTGGGTGCTGGCTGGCTATGACCTCACTGGTTCTATCGCTCACGCCCATGCCCTAGAAAAAGCGGGGTACCTCACCGCGAGTGAAGCAGCGACGTTGGTCACTGAACTCCACGCAGTGAAAGAGCAAGTAGAGCAGGGACTGATCGTTCCCCAGGCCAGCGACGAGGACGTCCATGGCGCTTTGGAGCGTATCTTGGTCGAAAACCTCGGAGCGGAACTCGGAGGCAAACTTCGGGCTGGTCGATCGAGAAATGACCAAATTGCCACTCTGATCAGGATGTATTTGCGTGATCAGGTTGCCCACGTGAGTGAACTCTTGCTCGCCGTCGTGGACGCTTTGGCGACGCTAGCGGCGGCCCATCCGAATGCTCCCATGCCGGGGCGGACCCATTTACAACACGCTCAACCCATCCTTTTCTCTCATCATCTGCTGGCGCACGCGTGGCCGCTGTTGCGCGATGTGGATCGTTTCGCCCATTTGCGCACCAGGCTTTCCCTGTCGCCCTATGGGGCAGGGGCCCTAGCTGGCTCTACCCTCGGTTTAGATTCCCAGGCGATTGCTCAGGAGCTCGGCTTTGAAGCCCCCATGGCTAATTCCATCGATGCCACGTCGTCACGGGATGTCATCGCCGAAGCGTTGTATGTCTGCGCCCAGGTGGGTGTGGATACCTCGCGGTTGGCAGAAGATTTGATCTTGTGGTCCACGGCGGAGTTTGGCTACATCACCCTCGATGATGCTTTCTCTACGGGGTCCTCGATCATGCCTCAGAAGAAGAATCCGGATATTGCGGAACTTGCCCGAGGAAAATCTGGACGGCTCTTAGGTAATCTCACGGGCTTGATGGCCACCCTCAAAGGGTTACCGCTGGCCTATAACCGAGACCTGCAAGAGGATAAAGAGCCCCTTTTTGATTCCATGAACACTCTGGGCCTGGTGTTGCCCGCGCTGCGGGGACTTATCGACACTCTCGGGGTTAATGAGCAAGCTCTTGCGTCCCGGGCTACCGATGGATTCTCCCTCGCCACCGATATCGCGGAATGGCTGGTCCAGCAGGGAATGTCGTTTAGAGAGGCCCATGAGGTTTCGGGTCGCGCCGTGGCGATGTGTGAACAACGCGGCATTGAACTTCAGGATCTCAGCGGGGAGGATTTAGCCTCGCTCTCAGCCGTACTCACGGTAGAGATGATCCAAGGCCTCAGCGTTGAATCCGCACTCGATGCTCGCTCGGGAGTGGGGGGAACGGCACCCTCAGCGGTGGCAGCGCAACACGAAGCGTTGCGTGCCCAGATGAAGGTCCTGAGGGCCGCTCTGGCTAGCTAAGGTTCCCCCATCAGTTCCATGTTTGCGGGCGCCTCCACCTCACCGTGTTAGCTGGCTGATACTCTGACCCTCGTGCCAGAGCAAGCAAACCTCGCTACCCAAAGCAATGACGGGTCGTTTTCCTCACTCCATGAGGAGCTGTTGTGGAGAGGCCTGATTCATGTCTCTACCGACGAGAAGGCACTATCCGCTGCCTTGGGCGGCGCCCCCATCTCTTTTTATTGCGGCTTTGACCCCACCG
>Ga0209652_1000276_pt1 | contig 43799 bp, 31 predicted proteins | sample SaaInl74LU_5_DNA_FD_184641 | JGI IMG/M metagenome (GOLD analysis project Ga0209652, IMG submission 184641) | Marine microbial communities from expanding oxygen minimum zones in the Saanich Inlet - ESP_74LU_5_DNA (SPAdes) (version 2) | ecosystem: Environmental > Aquatic > Marine > Intertidal zone...
ATCATCTACTGATTTTGCTTTCATGATTTTAGAAGCGTTCTTCCATAACCATCTATAAGTATCACCATACCAAATTCTATCAGCTGAATCTTTCCATGCCGCTATCTTTTTAGATTGCGTAGTGGTAAGTTTATTATCACCGGCAGCCTCAAGCATAAACTTTTCAAATAAGTGTACCCTTCTCATAATAATTTAATTACATTTATTACCAAGCGTAATCGAAGCTTTTAATTTTAGATATTTGATCTTTAATTGTTTTAGCGTAGTTTTTAGATTCTCTTTCGTAATAAGATTCAGCTTGTCCGTATCTTTCTTCAGATTCTTCACCTTGTCTAATATAATCACAATACCTTGAATAATTATCTAGAATATTTGACATATGATTAGAAGCATCTCTTAATTTAGCTTCTCTACCTTTTGAATTTTCGCCAATTTTAATTTCGTCATATCTAGTCTTATCACCTTTAGCTAAACCTTCTTTAATTTGATTTGCTAATTGGTCAATAGCATCTGCAACCATTTTATCAATTGGTAATGATGCAGCCTTAGTTGCTAATATTTGATTGTACCTATTCTTATTCTCAGTTTTAAAATCTTCATCTGATTTAAACGCAATTGCACCAGATTTAGCAGCTGCTCTTGCACTTCTTAATTGTTCCGTAGAATACTTTTGTCTAATTAGGTCTAAATTTACAATAATAACTCTATCAGAAACTTCTGCAATTCTTTTACCATTACTTAAACCAGAAGCATCCCAGCCTCTATATTTCTTATTTACGCCAATTTGATCAGCAGAACCTTTTTTACCATCTTTTCTCCAAGTTCTATTCTTAGAATATCTAGACCAATCATTTGAGTAAAAATTTCTATCACCGGACATTGCCGCTAATAAAGTACCACCGCCCGGTACCATCTTCATCGCTGAGTATGAAGCGTCGGATGGTGTATATGGATTCTCTTTTTCATTATCTGAAATAAAGAAAATAATATTTGAAGAGCCACCGTGGTTTTTAAATGCCTTTTGTGGTTCATTACTTACAATAAAGTCTTCATCTTGAATTTTATCTAATGCAACTTTAGTCGCCTGGTAAAATCCACCTGCTAAATCAGCTAAGTTTTTTCTTGCAAATTTACCTTCTCTACCACTCTGTAGAATATTAGATAGGATTGCACTAGAAATTTTTTCATTTAAAATTCCATTAGATGCAGTAAAATCTGCAAAAGATTCATATAAAAATATATTTTCCATGTTTGTATTTTCTTGTAATTTTTTAGCAGCTAAATCCTTATCTTTTTTAGAAACATTATCTAGGTAAGATCCGTCTCCCCAGAATTTAACAACTAATTCAGTTTGAGTAGTTGAATGCATTCCTGGTTTGTAAACTGCAATATCTCTTAGTTTTTTATTAGAATCAATAGTTTTGTACATAAAGTCTAGTGCTTGCTTCTCGCTTTTAAATTTCTTTAATCCGGAAACACCGTCACTATAGATAACTTCATAGTTTTCAGTAACTACTGATTCGTCTAGTGGATCTAATCCCCAGTAATTAGCCATATCATATCTTACTGGATAAATTGCAAAGTCACCTACATTACCTTCAGGTGATTCAATATTTTTAGTAAGATAATAATCTGTATTTACCATTAATTCTTCAAAACCATATTCTTCAGCATCAGCTTTCATTTCTTTCTTAAACATTTTAGCAACCTTAGCAAATCTATCAATAGCGATTATCTCTACAACATTGTCATTGTAATCTACACCACTATCTCCTACTTCTAAGTCTCCCTTAGCTTCGTTAAGTTTTCTAGACTTAGAAGATTTATTTAATTCACCAAGAATTTTAATACCCCATCTTGAAAGAGATACGCCATCTTCAGATACATTAAAATATTTTTTATTTCTAGATTTCCATTGCTTGTGATCTCCAGAAAGTTCAGAAATAATTTTAGTAAATTCTTCTTTAGTAATTACACCATCCTTAATAGCCTCAATAACTGAGTTTCGTACACTGGCTGTTTTACCAACAGTTCTTGCCGGGTGGCTTTCAGTATATTTTCGTTTAAGTGTTAGTTTTTTACCTTCACCTAAGAATTCGTTAAATGTTTCCATATTTATTTTATTTTAATTTTTGCTAAATTACCACGTGTTTCCTCATATTGAAATGAAAACTTAGACTTTGCAGTAAGAGTTCCCATTGAGAAAGAAACAAACGTTCCTTCTGGCTTTCTTACAGAAGTGTTATATGCAGCCATTGCATATGCTTCATCGTCAAAAATACCAATATATCTTTTTGAAGTTGTAGATCCAAATCTAGCTTCACCTTCTAATCTAACAGTTTGACCATTAAGATCTGCACTATTATGAGCAAATACTAAGTATTTAGTTTCGCCTTTCTCAGGAAGATTATCAGCATGTTCACCAAATGAAGTTCTATCATTATAGAAATAAGATCCAAACGGAATAGATTCGTTTAACTTTTCTCTAAAGTTATTAAATGTTTTTAAGTTTTTCATATTATATTTCTATATATTTTTTATAAAGTTATTAAATGTTAAGAATTCAACTTCTTCAGACTCAGCAAGAACTCCCATAGAATCCTCTAGTTTAGTCTTTAACTCTCCATACATATTATGTATTGGCTTTGGAGTAAGCTTCTTAAATAGCGCCTCATCACCATCTAACATTGCATTTCTTACCTGCGTCGCTGATATGTTCTTACCAGTTCTTGGTATTTCATAAAGTCCAAAATCAGGTCTTACTCCTAGATCTTCTCTATAAGTATCTTTATTTACTTGAAATCCATAAGTCTTCATTCTATCACTTCCTGTTCCCCATAATACTGGTTCGTATTTTGGCCTCATTGCATTGAACATAGTGTCAATACCACCAGTTGGAATTACAAAAACTTCTTCAATTGGATATTTAGATTTTAAAGAGTTAATCATTGCTACTTGAGTCTCCTCATCGTAAGGTCTTTTAAATGCATCCTCTTTTTTCTTATTCTTAGCCTTTACTAATAGGATTACTACTGGATGTCCATTTTGTTTATGGATAGTCTCAACTACTTTAGCATGGCCTAGTGTAAATGGTTGGAATCTACCAACAAACATATTAACTAATTTTTTACCTTGTTCTGGGTAATCTACCTTTAAAGCTTCTAGAATTGGACTTGTTTGTGTTTTAAGATTTTGGTTTTTTAAGTATGTTTCAAAATTCATAACTTCATCTTCTTTTACGTCTCCGACAATCAACCTTTGGATATTTTCGACTGTTTTATTTAACTGTACCATTAAATCCTTATTAATAATATCGGTTTCTTTAGTCCTCTTCTTTCTAAAACTACCTAATGCAATTTTAAAAAGCTCGGATAAAACTTTATTTTGTACAAGTGATATTGTTTTTTCATTCTTAATAAAAGATTTATTAAGTTCAAAACCTGGAAGTGATGCAAAATCAGCAGAATTAAAACTAGTTCCAATATACTTAGTTGCATGTTTATCAACATATGCATTAAATATAATTGAAATTAATTCAATATATCTTTCATCTGTTTTTTCTAAATCTAAATTAATTGTATTAAAATCGTAACCACTCATGAATTCAACTAGATCTAGTATAGAAATCTGATACATGTCAGATGGTGTTCTATTACTTTTTACATCTCTATCAAATCTTTCTAGTTTAAAACTTTTTACATTCTTACCCTCATAAAAATTAATAATAAATGAATCTATATCTTTATCTAATGTATTATTTAGTGCAGCACTAGAAGTTGCAGAATTAAATATATTGTAGATAGCTCTGGTAAAAGATTGATCTTTAAATTTATTTTTAAAAGCCTCATCAGAAAGCTCTAATATATCTAATAAATTAGCAATCTGATCTTCCGATAGTTTGCCTTGAAATATAATTTGAGGCCTTTGTACATCCAATAGATCTGCCCAATGATAAAGTATATTAGGGTCTCTAATTACTTTTTTAATTTGAGTAGGATTAATTGGACTTATTGTTTGAATGTGTGTTAATATTAAATTATTTTTAGGTAGGGCATCATATTCAATATCGATAGCCTTTTTAGTTGGTAAATAATCAAAACCAAATTTCCAGTCTACTGGCAGCTTTTCTAAAATAGTAGGATCTAATGCTTTAAAGTAATTAATGGCGTTTTCATAATACTTAACAATAGTTCTATCAACTTTATTCATAGGAGTCTTTGAGCCACTCTTATAGAATTCAAATTCTCCAGAGGTAGTTCTTTTAACATGGAATGAAGAGGCCTGTACCTTTTCAGATACAAGACTAGTTGATTTTATTAGATTAATAAAATCTTGCCTATTTGCTGATTCAAAGTATGTTTTTAAATTCTGTAATGCCATTATTATTAGTTATTAAAACTTATTCATTATTTCAATTAGTTGACCGTTGTTGCTCATTTGATATCCAGAACATGTTAAACCAATTGTATCATAATTAGTTCCAGTAGATACATCAAACATAATCCCACCATCAGATGAGTTGTATTGATCTAATACAAACATTAGTTCATATATTTCTTGGAACATTTTATCTTTAATTTTACTATCAATTCCACTACCACATGTTACTGCAATTAAATAGTTTCTTCTTCCTCCTGGATTAAAGTTTGCTCTACCTTCGATTTCTCCACCAACAGTTGATCTCATTGTACCTGACCATCCACCTGCTGCAGGAACTGAAGATTGTTCAATTTCATATTTCTTATATTTTTTAATTACTTTAGAAATCTTTTCAGCTAATTGAACTGAATTCCTTCCTTGAAATATATCATATGAATCTTGTGTAATATCTCCTTGAACATTTAAATGTTCTTTATAGCTTGGTAATTTACCAGATTTTGCAGCGGCTTCAGCCTTTGCTAATACATTTTCATAAGAACCTCCCCATTTGTCAACAGCTATTTTAGCAATTCTAACCTTGTCTTCTAGTTTAGCCTTAATTCCTTTTTTACCAAATTGAACCGATTCATTTAAGAACTGTTCAAATAATTCTACTTTTTTCATAAATTATCTTCCGTATTTTATAATTCCCATCAATTGGTTAATAGCAGCAAATGTTCCAGTTAGTTTATAGGTGTGTCCTTTGTATCTAAATACAATACCTTCAGTTGGTATAATAGATTCAATACCTCCAATTCTATCTAAACGCTCTAGTTCTTTAGCTACTTTATTTATCTGAGTTATATCTCCGCCCTTTTTAATCTTATCAGCTTCAGTTCTAATTTGATTATGTAGCCTCTGCATTTCCTTATCTGGATTTGCAGCCACAAAGTTAGAAGCGTTCTTTAAGATAACAGAACCTAATTCTAAGAAAAGATCTTCAAAAGGTCTAATGTTTTCTTTATATTTCTTTTTAACATCTTCTTTGTCAAAGCTTTTAATAAGAGCTGCTTTATCTTTTCCTAACTCTTTATCAAGTGATCTTAGATTAAGTGTTTTCTTATCTCCATAAGCCCATCTTAATAATAAGCCTTCTTTATGGTCTTGTTGTATGTCAGGGAAGTTTTTATCAATAGTTTCTCTCCACCACATTTCATGATATCTAGAAACCTCATCTGCATCTGTTAATCCATAACGATCTCTTAATACTTCAACTTTTTTTATAAACTTAAGTTGGTTCTTTTCAAAATCAATATCTTTACCTATCTTAATAATTTGTGGTGGAATAACAGTAAAGACTTTACCAATATTAGCGTTAACTTTTTCTAAAGCAGCAGCAATTGATTTACCATACTTAGGCTCTTCGCTAATTATATTACCATTACCATCTGTTATTTTAATTCCATGAAATTGAATAACGTCTCTATCATAATAGATAACATTTGGGTTTTTAGAGTAGATAAGCTCCATGTTCATAAAGTTCTTACCATTATCAAATGCTTCTAAATCTTTATCAGATAACTTGACTAGAGAAGTTGCTAAATCTTTAGCAGCAAAAATATAAGTTTCTTCAACTAATTTTGATGCATGTCCAGTAAACATATCGATAATACCATTAAGGTCTAATGGGCTTGCCATTTGTCCTTTATTTCTAGCAAACATTGCTTGGCCATCCTTTACAGTGACAAAAAGATTTTGTCCATCAGTTTTTTCAGTAGGCTCTTCTTCAAAATTAAGTTCACCACTAAGTCCAGATTGTATTAGACTTTTAAAGTCTCCAAATGTTAATTGTTTATTATCAAATGGATGTGACATATGTCCTGCAGCACCACCTTCAAGTATAAGATCTTCATTAACCGAAAATGAAGGAGCCTCTTTCGAAGTCCTTCTTTCCAGTACAAATTCTCTATAAGATTGTAGTTTTTTCATATTATGCTAATGATGATTGTAAGATTCCAGCTGCTTTACCATAGTCTCCGTCAGATTTTCCTAAGATACCATTAACAACCTCGTCTGCTTTAGCCTCGTCAAATTCATCTCCGAATGCTTTTTGTAATATTTCGTATGCGTATTCTTTAAAATCTTCATCAGATTTAATTTCAGCCTCATTTACAGATTCAAAAAGGGAATTAAAATCATCTAATAAAGATTGTCCCATTGCTTCTTCTTTAAGTTCTTGTAAAAATAGAGCAGTTCCTTCAACAATTCCTTGGCCAGACCATCCTGCTGCATTAGCAATATCAGAATAGTATTTGTCTAGAATCCCCTTTAAAGTAGTAGTTCCTAGTTTTACAAAGTGTCCACCTAGACCTGGTAACTTAATCTCTAAAGCCGCCATTTTACCTTTAATGTTTCTAGAAACAATTTTTTCTCTATGGAAGTTAGCGTCTGACATTGCTTCTTCAAAAAGATATTTAATACAACCTCTAATAGACTCAGGAGACATTGCACCAAAATCTGCTAAAGTCTTATAGAATATTTTCTTATATTGTGTAACTACCTTTTTAGCGTCTCTTTTACCTTCGACGTTAATAGCTTCATTAACTACTGATTCAAAATAATCCTCATAATCACTAACACTATCCGGACCCCATATATCAGCTAAAACCTTTTCAATATCTTTTCTTTTACCTGTTAATTTAACTTCTGGGTAACCATGGTAGCCTTCTTCTTTTTCAACTTCCATTTTAACTTTGTTCTTCTTTAAAGACACAGTTAAAGGTTTAAATTTAGTTGGGTGTATGCCATCATCGTTTCCAAATTCTATACCTGAAAGAGATGCTTCATTAATTACTGATTCATTGCACATTGAAACTAATTCTTGTGCAATCTTTTTTGCTTTAGAACCTTTATGTCCATAAGATTCAACTGTATCTAAAGCATCTTCCATTTCCATGCCGTGTAATTCTCCCATGTCTCCTCCTCTTTCATCTAAAAGATCCTGTAAGATATTTTCAGCTTCTGATTCATTAACTACTGATTCAAAAGCAGGATATAATTCATCGTAGCCTTTACCGTAAATGTCTGCCATTAACCATTCTTTATTAGCCTCATCCCATAAGTATACAAATTCAGCTCCGCCGCCATCTGCAACATCTCTTAAATAATTACTTATATTTGTAATAGTACCTTTAGATGGTTTAAAATCTCCATAGAAATTTATATTTTTTACATCTTTTTCTAAACCTGAATTATCTCCTTTTTTAAGGACAAAGTCTACATTTTTACCACTCTTAAATGTTGATTTAATAATAGGCAACATATTTTCAGGATATGAGTCATAGTGAGTATAAACAGAAGTGATATTACCTCTTTTATCAATCTTACCAAATTGGCCTCGAGTACCTTCCTCTATTAAAGAAACTGATTCATTAATACCAATCCCTCTTAGTTTATTAAAAAATTCAGATCTTTGCTCTTCAGATAATTCTTTGATTGCACCAACGCCATATTCTGACAATAGTGTTTTGAATGTAGCTGCTTCATTGGATCTCTTAGCTTCCTGTTTTTCTGCTAAATCAAAAGCTGCTTTTTCAATTTTTGATGCTGAAAATTCAGCAAATGAGTTTAATTTTTTCATCACTTATTTGTTTATTTTGTTTTATATTATTATTTGATGAACATATTTAATTCGTATTTCCATCCATTTCTGCCGTAGATTCGAACATGTATCGCTTTACGCTGTTCTTTTCCTTTTTTATATAGAGTTAATGTATCTTTTTTATATTCTCCTTCTCTAGCCTTAAAGGGTGCATCAACAAATTTATTATCATATTCCTCCTTGTCCAATTCATATCCCATCTTATTGACATATTTCTCAACCTCATCAATTACTGTTGAGAAATGCTTGTGATAGACTTGAAAATATTTAGATCGATCGTCCTCTTCTTTCCAGTCGTCAGCCCATGTATCTTTACTACGGTAAGGATTAGCTCCTCTTGACATCATAAGGTCAAAGATTTCTTTTTTCGCTTTTTTATAATCAGTATCTTTATATCCGTCAAGTTCTTCTTCAGGTGCAATTGCAATTACCATGTCAGTTGCATGTTTATACAATTTGTGTAATTCATCATTATCCATTTTATCACTAAACGTATATGGATTTTTCTTAGATTTTTTTACGCTAATTTTAATTGGTTTTAATTGGTTTGCTTCTCCAATAAATTGCTCAAATAATTTAATGTGTTTCATGATGTTTGTTTTTATTATTTGTAATATTATTAGATTATATATCCCCCTCAAAAGTTACGTTTTTAATATCATACTTAAACTTCTGTTCTTTATAGATTTTTTGCCTAGCCTTTGAGTGTCTTATTAAGTAGTTATCCCAGTCCGGAGAGCTTAAATCATCTACAAAATCAATAATGTTTACGCTATCCTTTGATTTATGTTGCCTTAAACCCCTACCAATAGATTGTCTAATGATTACTTCTGATTTAAATGATTCTGTAAAGAATATGTTGTGGATTTTCTTGATGGATATACCAGTTGAGAATGTACCATATGAAGCGACGATAACGACCTCTTCTCCTGCTTCCATTTTCTTTTTATATTCTTCTCTAATATCCTTATCGATTCCGCCATCAACATAATAAACTATTTTATTACTTTCCTGCCTAAGTTTGTCATATATCTTTCGGCCATGCTCAATCCTATGAAAAAGAACAAGGCTATTTCTCTTAACCCTTGAGATTATACTTGTTATAAAGTTAAGTCTTCCAGGGGAATTAATAATATAGTTCTGTTCAAATTTAAAAACATCTTTGCTTTCATATCTATTCTGTGACATCTCTCTAAAAGCATCCTTTGTAGATTGCGCAGCATAATCCATCTTAATTACCTTAACATGACACTGTGCAATATGTCCTTCATTTTGTAAAAAGTTTGCAGATACTTCTGTAATTACTGGCCCCGTATAAGCCATAAGAGTAAGTCTATCTAATGTGTTTGGTTTTGGTATCGTACCAGAGAGTCCGCTTCTATATTCAGCGTTAACACATTTTTGTAGAATAGTTTTAATTGATGTAGACTTGGCCTTATGTGTTTCATCAATAATAACAGCATCAAACTGCTCAAAATATTCTTTATCTTTTTTAACAAGAGATTGATATGTACCAATGACAACATTTCTGCCCGGTCTAATCTTTTGACCAGAGTAGATTTGTTGTACTTTAATAGTTGCCCTGCCTTTCCAATTATAGTCTAAAAAATCTTCAGTGGCTTGTACTACAAGAGAAACATTAGGTACAATAAAGAGTATTCTTTTTGCCTTTTGTTTTTCTAACATATATGCTACTGTAAGAAATGAAATTAGAGTTTTTCCGGCAGAAGTTGCCAATTCAGACAAGCACTTCCTAAATTTAAGAATATTAAATGCCGCTTCTATTTGATAATCTCTTGGAGTTATTTGAGAGCCCTCAAAAAATTCTAGGGCCCATTCGGTAAAATCTTCTTGATTAATATTTCTATCAAACAGTTCAGTAATACCGTTTATTTTTAATTCGTATTTATATTCTTTACAAACATTCATCACCTCTCGCCAAAGGCCAGAAGGAATCCATTTGTCATCTTTTATATAAGATATGTAGCCATCCCATAATCCTTTTTTAACAAGAGGGTGAAATCTCCAATTTTCTACTCTCCTGTTTAAAGAAATATTGAGCTGTTCGATTTCCATTTCTGTAGCCGAATCAACTCTTAGCAATTGCTTATTATCTGTTAAACTTATTTCCACTTAATGTGTTTTTGTTTCTTTTTATAGATCTTTTAATGCCAATCTATTTCGGATTGCAAAGCCCATATTATCTAGGGTTTTAACCGATTCTCTAAAAAAGTCTAATTGATTTTCTAGATGTGATAGTATCATGTTCTCATTTGCAAGATCAGTTTCAATAAACTTTTCTTTTTGCTTCTCACCAAGCTTATAGTCATATTCATAATAACGAATATAAGCCTCTCGATACCTAACACTTATTTTTGATTTTTGCTCTTTAATCTTAACATTCATATATGCCATTTGATCTATAAGAGTCTGTCTAGAAGATAGCACATCTGCTATAGTGCCTTCCATTGTATTAATATTACGAAGGCTTTGTGCGAGTGCTTTAATTTTATTAGACCACTCTGTTCTCTGGCTACTTAACTTAGTATCCAGGTTTAATATTTGTTCTTTACCCATTTATGTTTATTTAAAATAAAGATTTATCATTACCACTCCTTGGTTTTATATAAACACTGGTTTTTTGTTTCTTTTTAAACTTGGGTTTACCAGGATCAAAAGCAACAGTTTCCGGTCTATGCTCAATTGGCGTAAAGTCAATAAGTAATTTAAGGTTTTTAAATCTACTCTTGTCTCTATAAAAATCTTCTAAGTTATCTTCCACTATATTGTTAATATCTTCTATAAGTACCATAGATCTAATTGGTTTGATGTGAAATAATTATTAATTTGCTTATGTGCACTTGACTTAAGCTCAAAACATTTTAACATCAAATCATTCAAGTCTTTGATATTATATTTATCTAGATTATTCTCTTTAAGAAATTTAGACCACATAAATACTGATTTACCTTTCTTAAGTTTCTCGATCATTTTGCCGCGGCCAGTTTTATCATTATCAAACATATATCTAATAGTAGCCATTTCGTCAAACTCATCTGTGGTTCTACCAGCAGTTGCAAGTGCAATAGAGTTATGCATAAACTTAGCATCAAGAGGGCCTTCAAAAAGAGTTACAGGCCTTTGAAAGTTAACTTGCATAATACCAAATAGAGTTGAAGCCTTATTCATATTAGCTAATAAAGTTGGTTCTATTTCTAATGGATTTCCCATTTCAGAATAGAGTTTTGATAGATCATAAGTTAGATACCTAGATCCATATCCCTTCATTTTTCTAGTTTGAGCTCCCATTACCTTTCCGGTATTGGTCATATTAAGAATCCAAAGTCGATGGCCTTTTTCTGTATAAAGAAATTCATTAGCTCTATTATGAAGAAGCCTATCTTTTAACTGGAACCAAATCCAATCACCAGGCTCAACTGGCTTAGCTCTAAAGGACTTTTTAAAATCATCAAGTGTTATTGCATATTCCTCAACTGAACTCATTACAGCATGTTTAAGCGTGTCCTCTGAGTTTATCTTAACCTTATTCTGTTGAATATAGTCAATTACTGTAAAGGCATCATCAGAATTACTAAGCTTAATACCATAGTCTTTTAATAAAGAGTGGATATTTGTATGTTCGCTGCAGTTATAACAATGATATTGAAGCGTATCCCAATACATGTTCCCACGCTTTTTAGTATGGTCATCATGGGAATCGCCACAATAAGGACATGCCAGGGTTATTCGCCCTGGCATGCTCTTGAGAAGTTGTTTACTAGGAGAAGAATGTTCTTGTACGCAAAGTTGCTTTAGCGCTTTTTTAATTCTTTCTCTTAGTTCTTCCGTTAATTGTATATTAGATGTCGAGGTCATTCAAGAAAGAATCTAGATCATCATCCGTACTAACTGTATTTGCTGTAGAATCTGTAGTTGCAGCCTGAGCATTATCTACTGAACCTGCGGCTTCTGCTACTTTAGCTGGAGCTGGTTTTGTTTCTTTCTTTGCAGATCCTGTCATGGCTGCAATAGACTCTCCTGGGTTAAGGTACATACGGAGTACATCGTTAACAAAGCTACGCATATCTTCATCCCATGCTCGGTAGTCATAGTTAGCTAATGATGGTGCATTGTCTAATTCTGTTTTAATTGTACCCATTGTCTCTTTATTTCTTTCAGCTGGAGCATCTCCTAAGATGATTGCTGATTTACTTGCAGAGAATTTAGACTTGTCATAGTTGTTGTATTCACCTTGTCTTGTGATAATCAACTCAAAGTTCTTTCCTTCGAAAAGATCAAATACTTGTGTTGGCTCGCCAAAATCTGGTTTTAATTCTGCATCAATCTTCTCTTTAATCTTATATCCAAACTTGAATACTTTATAAGTACCTTCTAACTCTGGGTTTTGAGGGTCCTTAACGATTTTAATTAATGCATAATACTGCTGACGTCTCTTTAATTTCTCAGATGCCTTACGGTCAACTGCTGAGTCAGACTTTCTTAGTTTCCAAAATACATCTGCAATAGGGCACTTCTCTCCGACTGTCGATGGACTATCAACTAGTTTACCATCGCCACTAGAGTTAGTTAACCAGTGTACGTACTTTTGGATTAGTGAATTACGAGGGTTCTCTGGATTTGGTACGAAGCGAATAAGTGCTTTGTAAGTTCCATCCTTACCATCGTCTGCTGTTGGTTTGTAAATCTCATTTGTTGAGTTACTTGTTTGTACTTGGTGAGTTTCTACGTCTTCTACGCCCAAGTTAAAAATGTCAAAATCTGCCATAATTCCTTTTAAATTGTTTAAATTGTTTATTACTTGAAATAACTTAATGTCCTTTCAGTTCCTTATAGTATATTACTTAATTTAGTTTCAAATGTTTTGCAATGTTAATACGCTACTTTCTGATTCTCTCCATCTACCGTCTGTAAGCTTAAGCAGCCCTGCTTTGTGTAGTAATGCCTCACGCTCTTCAGCTGTGATTTTATTATCTCTCACCATTTTTATAAGAACTCTATTAAGACAGAGATAGTCAGTAGTAACTAACATATGCTAAATATTTTTAATTGGTTAAGTAACATATGTATTATATATCCCACTTTAGAATTGTTTCACGTTTAACTCTAAAAAAAATAATTTGAAAAAAGTTGAAATAGTTTGGAACAAAGCTGGAAGCCTTGCATATAAGTAATGTATTTCAAGGAAAGATAAGGTTAGGTTAGAGTATTGGCTGTATAAGCTACAAGGTAGCAAGCATCGATAAGGTCATCAAATGGTTTAGGCACCTTTTTCCCAGTTTCAATCTCCCTAACATAATTATAGAAAGTGCTTTTAAGCAGAGATTTATCTTCAGCTGTATTAGCTTTAAAAGCATCAAACAATTGTAGCTTACTCATATTACCTTTACCGGCAAACTTCTTAAGACTTGTTGGAGCTACAGTTAAAATATCTTCCGGCTGCAGAGTCTTAATCATCTTTAATTTTAAGATAGCTGCGCCAGCTGCCATATCAATCATATTATTAGTTCCCATCTTTGAACCATAAGAAGAGCCTTCAAATGCAATAGTATAACCATCACTATCAAATGAGTTCTGTAAAATTAAATTAAGAATATCATCAGCCATCCTGTCATATCTTTTAACTTTGGCTAATTCTGATTTTGAATAATCTTTATTACTTGTGAAGTCTGGCTGAGCCACTAATGTGACATCTGATAAAATGCTAATTTCTTCCTGCATTTTTTGTTCAGCCTTAGTACCTGATTTAGGCTTAAGATAACTTATAAAGTGATACACTTTACTTTTATCATTCCAGATACAAATACCTGGTGAGTTTAATGAGAAGTCTACTCCTATAAAATTCATTTAAATTCTTTTACCCATTGCAGCACCAAGAGCGGCACCAACTAATCTGGAAGTTAATAAATCGTAAAAAATACCTTGTTGAATTCCTAAAACTTTAGCAATAACTTTTCCAACTGATTTACCTAATGCAAATCCAGCTAAACCACCTATAATAGAACCTAAGATGCCTTCATTAGTCATCTCTTCATTTAACCTATCTAAATCATAAGTCCCATCCTCTCTTTTATACTCAGCTTCAAATGTTTCAATGGCAGCATCTATTTGAGCTTCTAATTCAGGAGTCCACTCTTCTTGTAAACCCTCTTTAATTAAAGAATAGTCCTGCTCGCTAATTTCGTTTTCTACTAAATAGTCGTTAAATGTTTTCATATTCATAATATTTTTTATAAAGTATATATCTTCCTATTCTATTTCCAGTCTAAGATCTAGTTTATTATAAAAAAAGGTAACTTCAAATGTATTAAACTCAGCTACATTTTGTGCCATATTAAGACTTAACTCGTTTATAGAATTCATGATTGGTTTTTGAAATTCCATATATGCAACAGAAGCTCCTTCTGCGTCTAAAATTCTTAACGTTAAAGGTTGGGTATAAGGTTCCTTTGTGCTTCTTGCATAATAATAAAGAAGAGTGTCCATCATAATCCAATAATTAATAAACCCATCTAATAACTGCATAGTTACTGTAAATTCTCTCTGTATTGTATTTTGAATTGGCACAGCACCTCTATGATATCTAGTTGTACCATCATTATCAGCTTGTGTAATTGGCTCAAATGTAATGCCAGGAATATTAATACCTTGTATAGAGTAGTTAATATAGTCAATTGGGTCTGCTAATAATGCCCCGGGAATTCTATTTAGATAAGCTCTGTATTTATCTGAAACCTCATCGGGTATAAATTTCCTAGGAAACCTAAAGTCATAAAGATTATTTCTGCTATTTAAAATCATAGTATCTTATGTGTTAAAGAACATTATTATTTTCATCCGTATTTAACTTCCCACCAAATATACTTTTATTTGTATTTACATTTTGCTTTCCGGTTCCACCAGTAGCTCTAGGGTTTCCATAACTACTTCTGTCGGGTTCATATTGTAAAGGAGGTCCTTTTACAAAAGTAACACCTGACGGTACTGTTGGCTGTATTGTAAAATCACTATTAGTTGGTGATGTTGAATCATTTGTGTCACTAAAACTAGAATCTTCACTCGTGCTAATCGAATTAGTAGCACCTGTTTCACTTACAACTGCTGGCGTTGGAAGGTCTTCAACTGCAATAGAACCAGGATCTGGATCACTAGGGGCCGTAGGAGCCGTAGGGACAGTAGTAGCAGTAGGAGCATTATAAACATTTCCAACCCATCTACCGCTAGTAATCATAGTCTCATCAACACCATTATCCATACTTATATAAAAAGTTCTAGAGCGCATGCCTCTAACAGCAACAGCATTAGCTTCACTTAGCTTAAAAAGAACTTCGCCATCTCCCATATTAATAGACTTATCTACAATATGGTTAAATTTTAATTTCTTTTTACCATCAACAAATGATAGTACAATATTTTCTACATTGTTTAAGGGGATATTAATAATATCGCCATTTTTATTCTTTGCTAGTTTAAACTTAAAATAAGTACTAAATGGCGGTACCACGATTAATAAATTATCACTAGATGTGTATGGTTTGCTGTCAACCTCTTCTAATCCACCATCTAACTGTTGCATACCACTAGAACCTACGACAACATTATACCTTTCTATAAATGCTGGTATTTTTTTAACACTTCTAGGTGGCATCATATTAGAAATTAAACTACCTACTTTTCTATTAGTAGAAATATTAGGAAGTATATTATAAACTTCTGTTAATGTATTATTACCATTTATATTCACCTTTTGCAATCTCTTACCATACCTACCTGCTTGTGGCACTGTTATACTTGCTCTCTTAACAATTTGTGTATTATCAGTTTGATTCCAAATTCTCATAGTTACGTCAATTGAAAAATTAACTGCAATATTTGAGTTAATTATAACTGGTCTAAAAACTATAGGAGTATCGAAATCTTCATACTGTGAATATGTAGTGCTAAATGTTTTAGTATTACTGGTACCAATCTGTTCAAAAACATCAACATCAAACATTACCATTATATCGTCACCGCTAAGTTGAATCTTATCTAGCAAATATCTTTCAAAGCCAGCAGTTGTACCATCTCGCTCACCATAGATTCTAAAATAATCTCCGTCAGTAGCATCTTCAACATTAACTGTAAAATCTTGGAACTCGTCCTCTCTAGAAATAGTAAATTTATTTTCTTCGGCAGTATGTATAAAATCAAAACCACCGCTTGACTCTATTCTAGAAATTAATTTAAAATTAATACCGTAGTTACTATCTGGTTTTAAATCAGAAGAACCGATAGACCCATCTCCAAAAAATCTATTTAAAAACTCTGTATTCTGGTTAACTAAAGTAGGAACTTTAACTTCTATAAATTTAGCAAATAAAGTTTCTCCTAAAATAAAAGGTCTAGGATTAGCTAATTCATAATTAGAAGAGTTTAAATAAACTAATTGAGTAAGGTTATTTTCTACACCAGAATTTCTTTCAGCTAAAACTTGAAATAGAAAACCTTCATAGCCCCTAGATGCAAAATTATAACCACTTCTTAAGTGTAGCCTAATAGTATCATATTTAATATAATTAATATTAGCTGTGTTATCCGCTTGTGTATTTAAAACATCTGTTTCATTAGAACCTGTCCAATAAGTATTATTATTTAAATAATTATAAGCATCATATGCTCCAGTAGAATCATAACCAATAAGAGCATATCTATTTGCATTATCTAAATGCTGCACTGCATGAAATCTACCAAGTATTTGATTTATATCATTACCCGCATTTTCATCAGGGTTAGCAAAAAGAGGATTAGCTCTACTTGCAACTGTGATTTTACCACCAATTAAATTATCTGCTTTATATTCTACTTGGCCATTTTGAGTTGGTGTGTAAGTTGCAATATATGTTACTGGTGAGTAATTATAAACACCCAACGCACCTGTAATTTCAAAACTAGACTGTTGTGCTAGTGATAATCCAGATAGATCAAATTTATAAGTCTTTCCATTTTGTAAGAGAAGTGTTCTTCCGGCAAAATCTTCTATAGCTAAATATCCAGCAGTCGCTGTAACATCAAAATTAACTACATTACCACCTAGTTCACTTATTAGGTGTCTCTTTTGTGTAGTATCACCTTGTACAGTATCTATAAATTTAACCTCACTACCATTATCATCAACCTCTATCTGATATGCAGATGGGTTTGATTGATCGTGATAAATGAATTCAATTAGAACATCATTATCAATTCTATAATATGCTGATGATTGTGCCATAGTTTTTTAAAATCTCAACCACTTAGGTGACCAATATACTCCTAATCCGATAGAAGGGCCAGTACTAATTACTTGATTATTATTTAAGTTTATTCCATACCCAACTCCTATTCCAATAGACCATCCGGATTTCTTTTCGTAACGCTGGTTCAGTTTAGTATTTATCAGGTTTATATTTTCAATATCAGAGATAATTAATCCAGGATATGTTGTTGATAATTTAAGTCTATTTGCACCGTCTATATTTTCTATTGCAGCACTTAAAGAAAAAGTTTGATCTATGTTAAATTGACTCTCACCAATAACATAAAATTTTCCATCATTAAATCTAACAGTAGAAGATCCAGTTAACTTTCTAGTATTACCTTTACTAAAAATATCAAACCTATTATATTTTATTTCACTTGTAGTAGAATCAATCTTAACTACATCAGTAGATGCTAATAGACTATCCTTAATTTCAAGTTCAGCAGAAATTAAAGTATTTACATTATTTAAATCTTTATTTAAATCAAGCACATCTCCGTACTTTTTAATCATTTCTTTCTGATCCTCTTTTAAATTTACTATATCAAATTCATAACTTCTAATTGTACTAATTAAATTACCTTCGTTATTTCTATAAATATTTACAGAATCTTTACTAGCTAAATAATTATTAAAATTCCTATTTGAGGTTTCTTGTGTTATTTGAAGTTCTCTTTTAATTTTATTAGTCTGCTCACACTGTCTTAAAAATAATAAAACGAAAGCAACACCTAGTATAAAACTAAGTGTGCTCTTATTCGATAATATTTCTTTTATTTTATTCATATTTATTTTATATTAGCCTACTCACTAGGTACAACGATCACCGGCGTTGATGGGGGTGCTGTTGGTGTTGATATCTCGATCGGCGTTGGTATTGGTGTTGTTGGCGTACCCGGCGTAAGCGGCGTAAGCGGCGTTGTTGGCGTTGTTGGCGTTGTTGGCGTTGTTGGCGTTGTTGGCGTTGTTGGCGTACCCGGTGTTGGTATTGGCGTAGTCGTATGCGGAGTCGGGGCTACGCCAGTCATGGGTTCAGCATATTCCGTATAAGTATCAAATAATGTCGACTCATCAATAACCTCATATGATTTAGTAAATGTAGGCATAGTAAAACTAAATGTTAATAAACATGCATATAATCCACCCGGTGTTGTGGTTTCCCATGCCAAGTCCTTAATATTTAAGAAATTAGCCTGTAGTTCATCAACGAGTTGATTTGTTATTGGGCTATATACATGTGATGAATGTTCTAGAAGCGTTGTTCCAGGTATAATAGTTGTTGGCTTCTTCTCAAGTATATTAAAATAATTAGCATTTGGCGGTATTGCACCCCAATACTCTTTAGTATAATCTTCTTCGCCGCCATTGGTTTTCTCAAAACCATCTAATTGTATCATTAATGGAAAATAAATCCAATGTGTTGCTGCGTTCTTATAAGGAAAATAAGTAGGAGAAGGGAAAACAGCCAATCTACCGTCCGCATTATATCCTTCAGTAAGCGCCGTGGTACTACTTTCACTATCTCCTTCACCATGAAAATTAATTCCGCCTGAAAAAACGGCCGGATTTAAAGGTGCTGGGAAGTAGTTAATATGTCCCCACACTGTAACGTTATGTCCAATTTTAGTATATGTAATCTTACAAAGCGACGGTCTAATTGCTGCCCTAACAGACTGTGCAGCGACGATCTGGTTACCTAGAACATTAGTCTTTCTATGTACCCTAAATGTATCAGTAGACACCTTCCAGGTAGAATCTAAATATCTAACATAGTTACTGTATGCAGATGTTGTTGTAGAATCTAGAGTTGTACTTCCAAAATCTGATGTCGTAGTGGGTTGATAAAAATAATCATCTATCCTTCTTTGTGCCGGCGGAGTACCTTCATTAGGTGCATCAGCTTCGTCAGCACCTAATGTAACAGTCTGTGCTTTAAATGCAATCCCTCTACCTCCAGTATTAATTTGAAGATCACCTAATACTTCTGTTGACTCTTTAAGCGATATTGCATCAATAGTAATGGCAAAGCCGTCATTAATAGAAGATCCTACAGAAACCAATTCAGTGCCGGCAGCATACATTCTTAATATGTCTTCATCCGGTGCTTCTTCAGCAGTAATATAAGTATCTTGATCAGTATCAATTAAACCTCCTAAACCTCTCCAATTAGAATTATGATAACCCTCAAATTGATCAGTCTCAGTATTAAATCTAATTTGACCTGTACTAGTATTTGTAGTTCTTTCAGCAGTGTTACCAGCCGGTAAGCGAATTGAAGAAGTATTAGTCCAAACTGATCTAACATTAAATATAGTATGAAGATCAAATTCCACAGAATATGTATTACCACCAGCAATAGTATCGTGGAATTTAAGTTTACCATCATTTGGTACCATATCTATAGTTAAGCCTTGTGTACTTAATTGTATATAATCTTCAGCTAAAAGATCAATGCTATTTGTAGTAATTTGAAAAGCTAAATTACTTGCAGCAGAACCAAAATCTTTTTTAAATCCAAATGTATCGACACCATTTATTAAATCGTGTGTAAAATTAAGAATTTTACTAGGTGCCATTCTATATGAATTAAAATGGTCGTACTCGCCAGCTTCTAACTCTAAAGTAATTCTAGCACTGGTTACATTATCGCCAGTTAGATCTAAGCCAGAACCCCCTTCATTAAAGGTTGAATCCCCTAACCAAATTGAAGACGTTTTAGAATCTCCAACTAGCTTTGGTTTAAGTATATGTGAATTTCCAGAGGTATTAGCTACGCGTTCCCATGGAGTATCTGAAACACCAGCATCTCCTTGTGGGCCTTGCGTTCCAATCTCTCCCTTTTCACCTTTAACACCAGTAGCGCCATCAGCACCCTGTTGGCCTTTAACACCTTGAATGCCCTGTGGCCCACCTCCATTAATTAAGATTTGATCAAAATTATAATTAATTTTTTCAAACTTTATGGAGTCTGAGTCACTTGGATGTAGAATCTCTTTTATATTGATTGCCATTTTAAGACTTTATTTTTATCATAGGCTTTATATCATAAGAGTAGCCTAACCTTTTATTATATATCAGCCTGAAGTTTAGTGGTGTTTGGGTATGTTGTTTATAAGTAAAACTATTATCACTTTTAAATCCATTAGAACCTAAATCATCAGTACTATTAGAGTTAATAAACTCAGATCCCTTACCCTTAAACGCTTTTGTATACAATACTAAATTATCTAAAGTAAAAACATCTATTAAGTTTTTAATAATATAATTTTGCGAATCATCAATAAGTGTAGTTTTATCGCCAAACGATTCTTCAGGTTTAACAAACTCTATTAACGTACTTAAAACACCAGAGTCTCTAAGCTTTTTATAGATAACTGAATCCATATAAAAATCTGCAATAATATTATTTTTATCTTCAAATATCATAATATCTGCAGTATTGTTAGAATTTCTTAAAATATCATCTAATTCTTCTTTATTGTTAACATTAGCTGTAGTATAATCTAATAGTAAATATGAATCTTCTAGTGTCATCATTGTAGAGGCTAAATAAGACCTTTCTTCAATAACCCCAAAAGTTCCCACAACATTAGTTTTTTTACCGCCGGCTAAAGATCTAGTATAATAGTCTCTATCCCACGAGGATCTAAAAACATTTATATCTTTTTTATCAATCGCGATCTCACTAATTAGCGGATATAATGGCAACAAGTCGCTACTAGCAGAAAGTTTAATAACTCCTTTAGTATTTATGTCATTAACTTTATGGTAAAAATGATTTTTTATTACACCCCAGTTAGCATCATGTTCACCGCTATCTTGTATAAAGCCAAGATTAAATGTAGTTCCAGTTCTATTATACCTATTATAGTATTTTCTAGCTATTCCAACTTCAAATACACTATTTAAAGAGTGTTTATATAAACTTTCTTCAAAAGATCTTTCAACAGCATTACCAGAAACATGATCTCTATTTACTTTAAAATGAGTATATAAATCTGTAAACGTAACTACAGGCCTCATATCTACCGTATAGTTTCCAGAATGTCTAATTAAGAATGGATAATACGTTTCTCCAGATACAATATTATACCCGATAGTTCCAGAGCTTAACTTAAATGTCTGTGGCTTATTAGTATCTTCCTCAATCCTTAATTTAGATTCTTTAATAATTTCTTTACCATCCTCAAAGTTTATAACAAATCTATTATCTAAAACAGTGCCATCCGATTTTATTGTTTTATATTTTACATCCGAACTACCTGAGTTTAACATTTTAGAAACGTATTGTATAGAAAGTTTTTCAAGGAGTTTAGAATGTGCATTTACACCACCGCCCTCATATGTATAATCTGCGTTTAATAATAACGTTGAACTTAAATAAGCAGCTGGCATTATTACACTAGGGTCATCTATTTTATATGGCACTTCTTGTAATACTAATTCTTCATTTGAATTTACAGTAGATACCCTTGCTGCCCAAGTACCAGCAGTTCCAGGAAATTCTATTATTATTCTACCATATAAATCATCACCAACTGTAGATATTTGAGTTTCAAACTCAGGATCTGTTCCATTGTTGTGCGTAATACCTGAAACAATATATGGCCCTGGCCCGTTAAAATCAGTATCTAATAAGTTTAATGAACCTGAAAGGTTTGCGTCACTATAAATATATTCACCTTGCCCATCTCCATAAGTATCAGAATTATCAAAAATCATTTTATGATTTAATTCATATAACATTTTTCTAGAAAGGCTATTTTTAATCCAGAAATCAGAAATATTTAATGTTATAAAAAATATTACAAATTTATGAGCTTCGTTCTGTATAACTTCATATTCTATTTCGTTTTTACCAGATATAGTATCGTCTTGTTTAACTTTAACTAAAGTACTAAAACGATAACCATTAAACTCATTATTCTTTACATATTCAGAAGCTATATTATTTGTAAATTCCTTTCTAGATTTAAATAAAACTTTAATACCTTTAAAGAATGTACTGGCAAAAGAAATATCATTACCATTAGTAATAGTACTATATTTCTTTTTTAGAGGTTTCTTTATAAAAGTATTCATATTAAAGTTTGTTGAATCAGTATCATCTAAATTACTAGAGTTAGAGCTAACTTCAAGTCCTTCGGAAATCATAAACTTATCAAAATAATCAAGCTCAGTATCCATAAACATTTCTTTAGTTAAATCAAAACCTTGTATAAAGTTAATATAACTAAAAGTATCACTGACATCATTATATCTATAAAAATTAGGAATTTTATCCATATAGAACCATTCGTGTGTAAAGGACTTTCTATCTCTACCTTCAACTGTTAAATCCGGAGCGAAGTTAGTTCTACCAAACGCTTCATTAGCATTTAAATAATAAGGCTGCTCTCTAACAGTATCACAATCCTTAAGTACCCATTTATTAATATTAGGAACGACTCTTGATTTTAAAGATAATTCTTTTAAATTGTTCTCTTCTAATCTATCAAATTCAGAATTAATAAAATTAGCACTAGTACCTAAAATAGACTCGCTATCTAATAGTGGTAATAGATTTGAAAAATAATTAATTGGTGTTAATTCATAATCTTCACTTAAAATTCCATTGGCTGCTAGCCCAGCATAATCTACCCTATAATTAATTGAATTTTCATCAGTCCAACTTTTAGTAGTCAAATAAGGTTCATATTCTATATTTTCAAACTCTTCTTTCTTTAGTTCTTTAAGATCAGAATTTGATGTATCGTAAAAATCAAAATTTAAATCGTAAATATCATACGCTGAAAATAATCCAATTCTAAGTTTATTTTCCCTATATAATCTAATCTCACCGGATTTAATAGAATTAGGTTCACTTAAAATTAATCTATGATACCCTGCACTTAAATCCTCAACATATTCTACAACATCTTTAATTTTATTAAACCTATTACTATAATTAGTGGCAATATAATCATTAATATCAATTTCACTAATAGTATCACTTTTAACAAGCATAGAAGTGCCTTCGCTAGCACCACCATTAAAATAATGAGGACTCCAATTAGTAACTAAGCTAGAATCTAGGTTTAGTAATTGACCATTTGTATCTGAATTTTCAGCTGTAATAAAATCATGATTATTAGACTTATTAATTAATAAAGTATGCTGGAGAAGCCTATAACCTGGTATGTCTATGCTAACATAAACATCTGCACCCATGTTCTTAGCAGTAAAACCTTGTAATTGATTAATAGCTGCTGACATTGCAATTGCAACATCTTTAAATTCACCATCTTGTGAAAATGTATTACCTTTAAAAGTACCTTTTGGTAGCTCATTAACGTCTGCTGCAAATATAGTATTATTATATAAATCAGCACTCGTGTAAATATTCTTAACTTTAATAATATTACCATTAGAAGCAGAAACATGTAACCCAATGTTACCTAGGCCAGACTTTATTTCTGAAACAAATATTTCCTTTTTAACGCTATCATAAGATATTGTACATTTAGTAGATAAAGAATTAACAGTAAACGCAGCTATAAAATTATTAGCGGCATCATCTATATTATTACCAGTATCAAATTGAATATTAAAAGAACCAGTAGAGTCTGTTATAGTAACCAATGCATTTGGTGCATGTTTAATAAACTTAAAGCTAAACGCCTCCTCTTTAGTATTTACAATAGCTATACTATCATTAACAACTGGATTATCTGTTACTGTAAATTTAATATAATCAAATGCAGGCCCTTCTATATTTTCAGCCTCAATAGATTTATCTTTATATTTAATACCTAATTTACCGCCAATCTCATTTAAGTTATCTACAACTTCTAAGTTTAGATTAGATTCATCATAGTACCTGTTTGTAGATATTTTATAATAAGAATCTTCAATAGAAACATAACCCAATGTAGGTGTGTTATTCATCATATGGTATGAAGGAATACCTGTCTCTGGTAAGTTTGAGTCTACATAAGATTCAACAGATTTAAATTTAATTCGGCCATTTTTAGAAGTAGAAACTTCGCCAAGGCCGGAATCTATATCATTAACATATAAACCAAAGTATCTATTAACTGAATAATCAGCAGCAGATGAATCATCAAATAAAAACTCAAGATTTAAAATATTAGCAGATGCAAGGGAATTCCTTCTAAAACCGTCAGTAATAAAATCGTTAGCCTCTATTAAAGGTTTGTCCTTTTTAACAAAGTCATTATATAAGTATTCCGCCTTACTAATAAAACCACCGTTAGTTAAATCTATACCATTGTATGTAGATTTCTCATCTTTTTCAAATGAAATTGTTAAAGGTGCTTCTGGGAAGCTTTCATCCTGTACGTGGTTTCTAATATAATTACCAATAGCCGATTGGTTTGTTAGATCAAACGTTTTAACGATTTCAGCATTTGCAAGAATTGATTTGATTCTTGTTAGATTATCATCACCGCTATTATCTAAGCTAGTAGACTCTCCAGGATTGTTTATTTTAAAAATAACAAACATTTTAGGCACGTTAAGATCTGCCCAAATCGGAGCAAAGATTCTAAACTTTTCATCATATAATTTTGAATAATTAAATGTTGCACCATACTGATAATCCTCTTCAAGTTGGGATTGGTAATCTTCTAATACTGATGTATCTGAAGACACTCTTTTTGTTTTAAAAACAATATCGTTTGGTGTTTTTTTAGAATTAAAGAAATCAGCAAGATCATATGAATATGCACCATTCCTATTTAATTCATTTCTCTTATACTCAATATTAGCTAAACCTTTAGTTGCGTTAATAGACTCTAGATAGATTTTATCACTAGTATCTGCAACCAATTTAATATTTGTTGTTAATTTAGGGTTTGTTCTTAATAAAGGTTTTGAAACATTATCTATATTGTAATTAACATCAGTATTAAAATTAACACCCAATGTTGGATCAAACTCGTCGCCTTCTATATCACCAAACTCATAAATACTTGAATCTGCTAGAGGATCTCCACATCCATTACAATCTTCAAACGCTTTTAATTGATTATTACTATAAATACCAACTGAAGCTGCTGTTTTTTGTTGGACTATTGTTTTATTAACAGCAGTATAACCTGACTGTGCTAAGACTAATGCAGCCTCATCAATATCTGTGGCTTTAATAGTATGTGTATATGTAATACATTCACCTGATTCACCAAGTTGATATGTTGTTTTACCTTCTCTTGTAAGATTAGAAATAAAATCAGATATATGATTAATTTCACCTTCAAAATGAGCACCATCAATAACATACATATTCCAAGTAATTACCCCTGCTGAAGTTTCTTTCGGATTACAAGAGTAAAAAGAATAAAATATATTAGATGCAAAAGGATCACTACTTTCTAGATTTTCTGTTGGATAAGAATCAGGCCTCTCATAAGCCTCACAATCTCCACCCTCTTCAATAAAGGGCCCAAAATGTAAATTACCAGCACTAGTAAATCCAAACCATTTCCTAGGATCATATATTGCACTTCCAAAATAAAACCAACCATCGTTAGGTGTTGAAGTTTCAATGTAGATCTGTTTAGCTGCAAATTGAGAAGAATCCTGATCAAGTGCTCCATTATAAGTTTTAAAAATAGGAATATCTTCCTGTGCAATATCAAGGAGTGTTTTATTTGATCCGGCTTCTGCTAAATAATAAAATGTACTAGATGTTCGCGTGCCGGTACAAAAATCAGCTGCAGTAGTTGCGGTATTGTCAAGAGCATGGTCTAATAAAATTGGAAAAACTTCATATGTTATATAGACACATTCTACTGCCTGTCCAGAATTACCCCATGCTGGTACAGTTCCATCCCATTCTAAATACGAAGTATTTGGAGCATCTGAAGATAAAAATATATGACCAGGTATAACCGTATTTAAACTAGCAGCAGCACCAGAATTTAATTCAGTTGCGTGACTTAGTGCATTAGCATAATCCCAAAAAATAGGCATGCCTGCATCAGCTATAAAGTCTATTGATTTAGCACCATCATTACTAGCATAAAAAATAGGCAATGGTGTACCATTACCGTCACAAATAGTACCACTATATCCGGCTACTCCGGCAGTAACGTTATAAACTTGATAAATTGGCCCAGTAGGACATGGTATGGTATTTACTACAACACCTAAATTGTTTATTTGAAGACTAATATTTTGAACACTTTCATAATACCAGCCGTTCCCACCTGAAATCGGCAGTGCCAAACTAGGGTCCTGGTATAATGTAGTACCAACTATAATATCTTGTGGTTGGACTCCATTTGTAAAGAAATTTGCCACCGGACTAGTTCCACATGCAGTAAATGGATCCCCATAAGGAGCTGAAATCTGTACTTGCACTGAAGTAACAGAACATGATCCTATATCACTAACAATTCCACTATTAATTTTGGCATAACTATTAATATCATATAGATAATAATAACCATCGCCAGGTTGTATCGTTAAGTCAATATCTTCCCAAATCTCATCACCAATTATTAAAGTAGATGTCGAAGCGCCAGATGTAGTAAAAAATGTAGCATCTAAAATATTATTAAGACATGCATCACTAATATTAAATTGTACAGGCCCAACGTTAACACCAGTAACACTTCCACATGGGTAAATATCTTGAAGTATACCTTGCTCGTCTATTAAATATACATCCCCAACAGTAGTCTCATAAAAATAATTAGTCCCAGGTTGTTTGGGAGTTGTTTCATCCGGTAAAAATGTATCATCAATTGTTCCGGAAGAATCTAAATAGATAATATCACCCAGCGTGGGTGTTGTTTTAGAACCACCTGCATCATCAAAATATCTTTGTATAGTACTACCACCAGTACCCGAACATGCGTCTACTTCAGTTGCACTATAAATATCAACAGTATCAAATGAAGAATATGTTGGTGATGACGATGTGCTACATGTAACCACCTCTTGGACTTCGCCATTCTCATCGACTCGTATAGTAATACCTAAATCAGTAGTATACCAATATTGATTTACTGGGTCTTTAGGTGTAGATAAATCAGATTCAAAAACATCGGCATCCGCAAGGGCATTATCAAGATATATTACATCACCTAAAACCGGTAATCCTGATCCACCACTCGTACTATCATCAAAATATCTTTGCCCTGTTGCTCCTCCTATAATAAGAGTACATGCAGCTGTGATATCCCCTGAAAAGGGAACAGTTGGATCATTAGTATTAAAAGTGATAATTGCCATTAGTTATTAAAATCTTTTATATAGAGGTTGTTCTCTATTATATATCCTAGATTATTATCTAACTAATTGAGCTGCTCTAATAGAATTTAAATTCTTACCTTTAGGAGAATACTTAGCAAATACTTCTAGGTCAAATGAAAATTGATTATCATATTTATCAAAAATATCTAAACCGATAGTTTTAGTATATGTTAGATTACCAAATCCAAATTTAGTAAATCCTCCAATTCTACCAAGATCTGATTCTGAATCATTTCCATAATAATCTGTCATTCTATATTGGAATACCACATCTAACGAAAGTCCATTACTATCACCCGATAAAACTTTCTTAGTACTCTGTTTTGCGTCACCGCCTACAGATAGTGTATCTGGGTTAATTGGAGATAAGAATAAGAAAGAACCTACTGATTTACCACCTAATAAATATTGGTCATTTGCATCAAATGACATTTTAAAAGATCTATCACCAGCGGCAATTACATTATCCATTTCCATAAAGGCTAATTGCTTTTTAGAGTTTTTAGTATCAAGCCCGATAACACCACTTATTAAAGATTGGTATGGAGTTATTCTTCCAGCACTCTCTAGTGTAGCAGTTATAGGCATCGTATATATTGCATTGTTAACAAGTGCTTGTAATGATACACCCTGTTCAGTTATAGTAACTGCTTGGCTATCTACTGCAGCATTTCCATAGTCTAAGTATAAGTTTTCTAAATCTGGATGTTCTTTATGTAAATAAATACCTGTATTATATTCAAGTGCACTAACATTGGCAAAGGTTGTTACATCAATAACACTAGGCCCAAATGACAAACTTAAGTCTGCATTTGCTCCTGGAGTACCTGCATTGCTAATACCAAATGTACCTGCCCAAATAAAGTTTGATGAGCTTGCATCGCCAGTAGTAGTCAATATAGATGGTAATGTAGTATCTTCGAAATTAGCATAACCTAAAATATATTCATAATTAGTTAAAGAACCAATACTACCGATAGTAGTATCTGCTGGTGCTGTAATATATAAAGGCTTTGTTCCAGAGATATCCATATACCTAGAGTAAATAAATTGTCCTCTTCTTTGTGCAGATTGATATGGAGCCTCATGTAATAAATCCATTGAGCTTAATTGATTAGCAGATATATTTTGATACTGTATCGGTACTAAATCATAGTTACCCTCTGTTGTATAATAAGTATCGCTAATAATTCTATCATCTACCAACTGATTCCCTGCATCGTTTACAGGATTACCAAAGCCATTTATAGAAGCGCTACCTGCATTTGATTTATATGCTGGGAATGTTCTATCACCAGTAAGTCTAGAAATTAATTCTAATGTAGTCGCTTTTGTATTTTCAATTACTAACTTAAATGTTTTAGTAACAATATGCCCCTTCTTGACAGTTAAATCGGCAACTTCATCTGTATAATAACCTGCGAAGATTTGATTAGTAGTATCTTTATTGATATTAGTAACAGTTCCATCCTCACGTACAAGTTTAACAAATAATTCACCCTTAACAGTTTCAATATTTTCTTGCAACGCTTTAATCTGTAGTTGCAGTTCAGCTAATTTATCATATACTGATATTGGCTTTTGTTCCGGGGATAAAAATCCAGATGCTAAGTCTGTTGCAGTATGTGCATAATAATTTTCATTAGAAGTAAAAGATCCAGCAACGTGTGTATAAACACCCTGTGCATTTAATTCTTCAGTTAACCTTACCTTTGTTACCTCAGCTATATTTTGTTGAAGCAGTACATTTAGGTCTGTTGTATCAACCTCTCCGGCTGGGAAACCTATAATAACAGGTTCTGACCAATCAGAATAGATTGGGTTAGCAGGATATCCGGCTTCAGAAACTGCTTTAACTCTAATTTCAACAGATTCTCCCTGTGATATTGGTAAGTCTAACTGATTAAAGTTAACCTTCTGCCCATCCTCAACCTTAGAGTCTTGCCATCTAAATTTACCTTTAATGTCTTTAGCTCTATCTCTTACTGGAGTTTTCTTTTCATTCCAATTTGAAAAGACTGCAGTTTTTTCTCTAGATTCTTCAAAGAATTTAAGTTGATTTACTTCTGGTGCTTTACCAGAGGTAGAAATGTATCTATATTGAATAACAAATTGAACAACATTTTGATCAATTGTTCCAGCAACTGATTTTGGAGTAGGTACCGTCCAAAAACCTCGTATTCTGTATTTAGGAGCAACATTACCAATATTTGTATCTGTAGATAACGATTGTATTTGATTAACAATTGAACTATACAGAGATGCCTCAGATGCCCTCTGGTCAATTAGCGTTTGTAGTTCATTACTATCTTTATCTTGCTCAATCACAGAGCTATATTTCTTAGTAGCAATTTCAGATCTTTTCTTAGCAATAGTTTCATCTAATTTTTCTATTGTCTTTTCAGCTGATGTTTTAGTAGAGTTTAGCTTTTTAATTTTTAACGCGGAATCACTCTCGGTTAAATGTTTATTAATTTGAACTACTTTAAAGTTTTCTACAAGAAGTGTAGGTGAATCTGGCTGAATACCTTGTGTTGCTGGCGGGATTGCATCATCTTTAAGCGCTTTAATATATCTACCAAAATCAGCAACTTCATCTCTATAAAATTCTGAAAGTTTTAATACAGCACCATCATCTCTAGTAATTGTTAAATCATTAGAATAAAATCCAACACCAGGTGACCAACGCTCAGCTAGCATTTTTGAAACTGGGTCAATTGCTTTAATAAAGACTAAAAGCCTTTCATTAAATCCAACATTAAGTTCAGCTTCTAGTACATTACCAACATTTTTATAAATACCAATAACATTTGCTCCAATCTTAATAGGCTCAAACCCTTCAATTAATTCTAATTCAACTTGACGAGAAGATCCATCAACTCTAGTAACTTTATACCTAGTATTTTTATATGAAGAGTTTACCATTATCTCGTCACCAGGCTTAATAACCTCGGTGTTGGTTACATCTTTATTAGAGTCACTATAGTTTAATTGATCTAATGTATATAGTTTAATAGCCTGCTTCTTAGTAACTCCATCGACAATAACTTCTCTTTTAGAATTACTAATCTTAGTAACATCAAACTTTCCATAGTATCTACTATTTCTATGAGGCATATCTCGAACCTCTTCGTCTACTATGTATTTAATATTGTTATTCTCTAAGCCCGCAATTGCAGCAGTATATGAAATATTGTTCTGGTTTACAAAATTAAGATTAAAGTAATCTACAGCAATTTGATCAGTAGAGTCAAAAATAAATCTTTTAACTAAGATACGCTCAGTATCATTAGGAATTTGATTAGTAATATTAAATTTAGTTACTAATAAAGGGTTTAAGAAATCTTCAAAAAAGTAATTAGTTTTAACACCAAATGTTAATGGCCTATTTAAAGATTCAATATTACTTGCTGGCGTTTTAAGAGACGAAGTAATTACCTTTTGGTAAGTTCCGTCCGAAAGCCTAATATTAGTATCTCCAGTTCCAAGCCCACTAATAGCTTTAAGATTAGTATCTAATCTATCAAGTTCTCTTTTCATAAAACCAAATGAAGGCACATAAACTGTAGTAGTTGTACCGTCTGCATTTAGTATTTCTAATGGAACATTTTTCTCACTAGTAGTTACCGCTTCATTGATTCTCTCAAATGTCTTTAATGAATTAACATTAATTTCAAGAAGCTGTTTAATTGTGCTGGAAATAGAATTATTTGTATTCATATTATCTTAAAATATCTGCTTCAAATTTATAGTTTATTGGATCTAAACATGTAATCTCAATATACGGCTTAGCTGTAATTAGCTGGTCTGGTTCAATATGTGTAATAGTTTTAGTAAAACCACTTGTCTTACCGGTCTTAATAATAATGCTATTACCATTAATATTTATTGTATCAAATACTATTTTAAATACATGACCAACTTGCCATGCAGTAGTACTATCATCAATGTATATATACAAATCATCATTAGGGTCAGTTGAAAAAGTTTCATAAAGACTTAACCTATTAGTAAAATCTTGAAGCCTAGTCCAAATAGCGTACCTATCTGCACCGGATCCTAATAAACCTGCGTCAAATAGAGTATTATTTGTAATTTCCGCTGCTACAGTTTCCGCAGCTAAATCCCATAAAAACTTTTGACTTGGCGCATAACCAACAACATTATTATTAATTTTAATATGCCCCGTTGCGTTTTTTGAAATAGAAGTTCCCTTACCATTAAAAATAACATCAGTATTGTATTGTAATTCTGTGGGTATTGTACCATCAATCAAAGAATTTATCTTTTCATGTGCTTTCTGTATTAATTTTAACAAAGCATCAGAATCTTCTAACTGTATTGAGCTATTTTGAAAACTATCTTCTAACTCTCTTAATCTTTTTAAAATATCATCAGAGTCGTCACCCGACACTAATAAGTTTTCTAAAGTATCAAGTCTAGATGCAATTCTAGAATATCTAGCATTAGCATCTAATAAAACTTCTACGGCATTTTCTAATGCAGTAGTTGTATCCATAAAAAGATCCATCGAGAATGTAGTAAAGTCATTAATACTTGTTTCTACACCAACGTTATCTAGAGAGGAATTAAATTTAAGATTAAGCTTTAATGAAAAAGCATTACCATTAAGTCCAGTAACTTCATTTGGCTTATTCTTAATTTGTTCGTTAATTTTAGAACCGATACCACCAACCGACTGGATATCATCTAGTATAAGTATACCATATAAATTTGTCGCTCTATTTGAAGGTACTGATTCACTGTATAAGTCATAATAAACTAAAATAGCATTAAAAGTAAATTTCTGACCAGTTTTTGAGTAATCTAATAAGTTTTTAACAGAAGATGTATTTACAACTTCATGGTATGCTGTTGCATCCCATTCAATTTGAACACTATCTGTAGCGTTAACTGAAATATCATAATAAGGTCCATCAGATAAAGTATAATTGTCAACAACAGTATTTACATCTAAGCTTGGGTCTGGGTGTGTTTGTCCAGCTCTACCCTCGATCTGATCTGAAGCATAAAGTTTACTTGCCGTTGTATTATAATTTTCAGGACTAAAAATAACTTGCGGCGTATAACCAACCGATGTCGGCACATTAATAAACACCTCATGATAAGTATTCCCAGCATATGCAACGTCATTTTCGGCGTCAATTGTACCTAAATACTTTACAACTCTATCATATGCTGCTGTACCAATACCATCACTATTGACTGGTTCAGTATAACCACCTATTGTACTAGTATTAGAGTCCGCTGCATTATATCTAATTGCACCAAGGGTACTTAACCACTTAAAGAATATTTTTTCAGAGTCTGATTGCATTATGATTGGGTCATAATCATCATCCTGTAGAAGCAATTCTTCCATGTTCAATGCGTAGTTCTGAAAAGTTTGAGCAAAATCTATATTCGGAGCGCTAGCAACGTAATTTGCACCAGAGGCTTGCTTAAGCCCTAGTTCAAAATCGATAGTATTTGAGCCAGATACTGCTGTTGTAAAATCCGGAAGATCTATTAACGCAAAGTTACTAAACTCAAATTTAATATCTGGGTTGTTAAACGCCCTAGTCATGTCCTTCGCAGAAGACGCAAATGCATACATAGTGCCCCCTTGGGCCTGTGGTATTCTAACTAGTGGAGTTGCCATTTATTAATTTGTTTATTTATTTATTAAGCTATTGTTGCACCATAAGAGCTAATAACAAACCATCTGTTATTAAAACATCTTAAAGTTACAGAAGCATTTACTAAAGGTGCTCCTTGTAGTACTATGCTAGTTACACCTAAGTCAACAGCAGCAGCAGCTTGAACATTGATATCACTTGCATTTCTACTAATAATAGTTACCTCTTGACCTTCTGCCGCGGCAGGAAGTGTAAATGTACTTGAAACAAAATATGTACTTGCTTCAATTGATACTGGGCTATTATTAGTAGTCGGTGTATCATATGATCCAACTATTCCTGTTTTAATTAATTTGCCACCAATCTTAAGAGCGCCATTAAATGTAGAATCTACTTCAAATGCAGCTTCAGTTGTATTGATAGAAGCAATAGAGCTACCACCAGATGTTAATAGAAGCGCTCCAGCAGAAACACTAGCAACGTTAGTAAGAGTTGCTGTAGTTGGATCTAATAAAGCTGTGATTGAAGAAAGTTCATCATTTAATAACTCAAAGTTACTATTGATAACTGGTCTCGACGAAGAAACTGAATCAGTTCCTAAAATTTCAGTAATGTTTGCCATTTTAAATTTTTTATTTTACTTTTATCATATTACGTTTTACAACGTTTTTATTTCCATATGTGTCTTCAGCATTTAACTCAATTGAGTAGAATCCCGGCTCCTTAAAAATATAAGTCAACCACATATTATTATAGTATATATCATCATTTGCTGGGTTAGTTGCATGTTTAATATTCCATGTCGGGTTTTTTAAGCCTGGCATTTTAGAACTATCCACTGCAATTGTTACGTGGGTTGATCTTTCTACTTCTGCAAAGTCTTTAAAAACTCTAGTATCATCAAATGTTGGATTGTAATGTATTACGTGTTGTAAGCCCTCAGTTATATATGTAGGATTTAAATCTCCAGGTGCCTGAAATGATACAGAATTAAAATCATAATTCTTAGAATACTCTTTACCAACTGCTAAAATATAGTAAAAGGTTTCACCAGTACCATCATTATCAATATCGTAAAAAACAGGATTATAATTAAATTTACTAATAATAGGGTCGGCTGATGCGTTTAATTCATCTGCAATAGTTTGCCAAGCAATAATATCTAAAGTACTTGCTGGAGTTGGTGATGTAATAGTTATTGTACCAACGTTTACTGCATTACTAGTAGGATCTATATGTTCTATTTTTAAAACAGTCCCATTAACAATATTTTCTATTTTAAAAGAAGCAGTTTGGTCCGGTCCAATTCTAGTAGAATCCCAAGAAAGATTTTTTGTATCAAACCACCTATATGAAGATTCTTCCCATCTATAAGGACCTGTTGTTTCACTAAATCCAGTCTCACTATAAATATCCTGATACCTTCGTACTGTAGAAAATCTAATTCCCTGGCTTTCATCATGTTGGTAATTAGCTCTATCTAATGTTAAATATAGAGCCGCTATATGCTCATCAACAGTAGTATTATTATTTTGTGGATTGTTCCAATACCCACCAGACTTATTCCAATCTAATATTTTATCGTTCCATGTAAACGATTCTAGCCACTTATAAATTCCATATAACTCTATGTCCTTTAGATTAACTTCTATTAAATCACCCATCCTATAATGAGACCTATGTCCAAATAAATCATAAGTTCTCATTTCAACATCATATGCACCATTGTGTGGTAAAAAAATAGGAAGCCTTAAGTAATCGTCAATCGGTCCTCTAAAACTTTGATTGTAACCTTTGTCACCAGTAACAATCCATTCTACTTCATATACCCATCTTTTCCACCAGTCATTCCATGTTATACCTGAGTGTAATTGTACAGTTCCATTAGGTACTGGAGCGATTCCAGTTGGGTCTGCATCTTCCCATGTAAATAGTGCCTCATCCCAAATATCATCAAACGTAGGTGTTCCATTAAGTATAACAGGACATCCTACTGGAGTGCCTTCATTCCAGGTCTCTAAAGTTCTATCATGATAATTTTCATAGAATGCATCTACGATATCTCTTAGCTCAGTTATTTCAGCAGAGGTAAGAGTAGAATAATCTAGATCTCGGTAATTTAAAAACTTTACATAATTAGTAGCAGCATCATTTTGATCTAATACATTACCAATTACAAGTGCCATATCTTCAATAAAGATTGCTCTTTCTTCTTGGTCAATTTTAAATTCAATATCATGACCCTCACTAAAATAAGAAACAACATTTTGAGTATTCCACACATTAATATTCTTTTGTGTAAAATAATCACCCTCTGCTGTAATGTCAATAATTTTAGCATTAAGGGGTAAAAAATCTAATTGTAATTTATTCTTTAATCCGTATAATTTAAGTAAGACTTCTTCTGGTGTAAAATCAAAAATTTCAGTTACGTTAGGAATATCCCATTCATCATAAGTTCCATTGGGCTCATTGAGCCTATAGACAAGACTAAACTTACTAGTCTTCTTCATTGTCTTAGATGGAGTTTGAATAGTCCTCTTTTTTCTAATCATTTCACCCCTAACCGAAGAGTTAGGAACTGGCACTGCATGTAGCTTGCCGAAATTACTACCAGTTGAATCTACATTTAACCAATACTCTTTTAATGTAATATTATTATAACCAAAAAAGTCAATAGCATTTAAGATTGCCTTATACGTACCGACAAACGGCTTAATATTATGTAGCTCTAATAAGAGTTCCTTTCTTTTCTGGTTTAATAAAATATTATCTGGTGACATTTCAGATAGGTCATGTTCTTTAAATAAAAGAAAATCACCCTCGTTTAATGAGGCACCAAAGTTTTGTAAAAGTACTTTTAATCTTTCATCTTCAGCAACAACCTCACCGTAACATAGAATAGAAGCTACTCGTGTCTTTGTAGATCCAGTTTTTGCGTAAACATACAAAGTTCTTCGATGTGCTCCTTCAATATCAGATTTAATAGCAATATTAACCTGGAGTGCTGATGTATTATTTTTAGAATCATTAATAATATAATAACCATCTGCATTTACACTATCAACATCATTAAAATCACCTAATTCAATTTCAACTGTTGCATTTTCTGTAACAAGCGGTAGACCATCTTTAATATCCGCACTGTACATAAAAATATCAGTACTTTCATTAGGTAGTCTATCTGCCCATTCAAAACAAAATGTAGTTGAAGCACTAGATTCAGATCTAGGATAGTTAAATGTAAAATCATTTCTATGAATAACCTCTTCTAGTATAAATATATTAGAAGTTTCATAGAGGCCAGTAGATACTTCGTCTAAAAATAAATTACCATACAAAAAATTACCATATGTTGCCCCTAAGTCACGAGGTACTAGGTTTAAATCATTTTCAGTATCTTTAAAAAATCTTAAATTATTATAGGCCATTATCTAACGTTTATATCGTCTTTTTTAGTAGTATAATTCTTATAGTTTTTTAAGAACGCAGGTCCCTTTAAAATATCAGATAGTGCCAGATCTATAATAGAAATAAAACCTGAAAGTATTTCACTTCTTAAAATAAAGGAAGATATAGAATTACTTAAGATGCCAATTAAACCCCTAGGAATACCGGTGTTTAAGCGCTGGTCTTTTCTAACTCTAGCCGCCTCATAAAGCTTACTACCTGTAGCTGCATTCGCTATCGTTCTATCAGAATTCTTCTTCATTATCTAAGTGCTTTTCTATTTCCGGCCTGAACTCTAGTATAAATAGTTCTAGGCACTGGCTTTTCATCAAAATTAATACTTAATGCAGCTTCCCTATTTATGTCAACACCATCGGGGATCATATCACCATCTCTATCTTCCCAGCCACCTCTAAATACTGCAACCTCTTCTTTCTCCATAATAATGTCGCCCCATTGGTCTAATCCAGCAATATCTTCTGGAATTACTGAGTTAGCATCAACATTTACTATGTTCACCGTTTCTAACTTTTTAAAGAACACATATTTTTGTTTACCATTTCCTATCTCTTCTAATAATACAGGCTCTTGTGGTTGCACTTGTGTTGTGATTGATTCATAGTAACCAAGCCTTCTAGCTCTTTCTTCAGTTTCAGAAATAAATCTAACATTTACTGAATCAATACCTTCTATTTCTTCTAAGATATAAATAATATCAGATTTAGGTAATTTATCTCTTCTTGTTATATTTAATAAGTAATCAGAAACAACAGCCGTAACATCACTAGAAATATCTGCCGTACTAAATCCTTCAAAATATCTAATATCAATATCCATTGAATATTTTCTAATCTTTGGTTTTACAAAATTAACTTCCGTTGTTACCATCATTTGACCAGAGTCTTCTAATACCTTTAGCATTGCATCATACTCTTCTTGTTGAAAAAACATCTCATTTTGCGGTATTGAAAAATAATCGCCACCTTTAGAAACTTTTTTCTTAATGTCTGGTACTGCAAAAATATAAATAACGTTATCATCATCTAAATACTGGTCGTCAGTTCTATTGTAAGCGTCAATATAAGAGAATATAGCATATCTAGAAAGAAAGTATTCATAATTATCTGGAGTTGCCAGTACGAAGCTCTTAGAGGCCATAGGAGTTAATATCTTTGTAAAGTCAATAGATTCTCTATTAGCTCCCATCTTTGGCGAAGAAGTTACTTCAACCATTAATAAATCATCAAGGTTATGTAGTGTACCTGTTGAATCTTCACCTTCAACTTTCCATTTAACTTTTAATTCACCAGAGTCATTAAGATTCCCTTGTACACCTTTATGTTTTAAATACTCTACTTCTATGATTGCACCAGTTTGTGGAATTGCTCCAAAATTAGAGTTTCCAAAATAAATATCTAGTCCCCCAGATATTCCTGTTTTAATTAAATAGCCTTTTTCATCCGGTAATAAGTCATATAAAGATTCATGCTTAGTCCATAATTCACCATTAACACTAAGTGAAACTCTATTATGGTCTGTTAACGAGCTACCAGTTTTACAATTAAAAGATTGCATTGCTGTACCAGAACTAGTAAACGTTTGTCTCTCAAAAACACCTTGTACAATACTACATGTAGTCCAATCTTTATTTAATGTTGAAATTCTAAATGCATCTTTAGAAGTTAATAAGGTATAAAAAAGCCCGTTTGATTCAAACTCAAGCTCGGCTCTACCGTCTATTGTTAATCCAGTTCCTGCAATTGATTGTAAGTCAGCACTTGGATTCCACTTAAATCTAATTTCACCAAATGCAGCATAACCCCTAGTAGCGTCATGTCCGGTTAATCTAGACATTCCATAAATAGATTCTGGATGTTGAGCTGTATAAATATTTTGCTCAACTAAAGCGTCTTCAATATAAAACATAATAAGCTCAGTGATTTCAGATAAAACTGTAACAATTTGAGCAAACGGAGATGCTGCCGTAAATAACGTACCAGCTCTTTTATATGCCGATATAATATAATCACGGGCATCCTCTCTAATTTTATTAGAAGTAATCCTTAGTGTATTTAAAAACTTTTGTTCAGCCATTTTGTATTCTTATAATTTATGTACTATGTACGGATAGAGACTTCATATTTATTATCTATCTTAATATCAATATATCCAATATCTCTTGCATTACCCCTTTCAAAAGAAACATCAATTGTAACTTTGTGTTTATTTGATAATGGGCAATATGCATTTAATTGGTTCCTTATTTGTTTTTTAATTTTATATTCGGCAAAACCAAACGTATATATCATATCTCCTAGATTACATCCAAACCCAGGAAGACCCAAAACATCGCCCCTTCTAGTAAATAGAATAGTCTCAATTTGAGTAATTAACTGTTGTACCTCATCCTCAATGTGTACTTTATCCCTGTCAAAATTTGGGTCGCCATCGACTTTAATATAGATCTCCATTTTATATGTATTCGTTTTTTATGAGTGCATCATCCAATCGACACCTTCATCTCCTTTAATTTCTTCTTCAATTACAGAAAGTTCTTCATCACCCATATCTTTTATAGCTCCATAATCAAATTCAACATTACCAGGCATTGCAAATTTAAAGATACCTAATTTTGCACCAAGTGATTGTTTAATCTTAGCACTTACATATCTAAAGAATAGCTCGTCGCTGTATAAAGCACAGTCATGGATTGTTTCATAAACTTCTAATATTACGTCACCCTTTGGAGTATCCCCCATGATTTTTAAATCACCGGTTAATTGAGAATAATGAAATGAGATAGGATTTTCTAGAATCTGTCTAGATAAATCTGCTAAAGAAGCATTAAGAACATAATATTGTAATTCTTCAGCAGCATCAGCAGCACCAGCACCATCATACATTCTTCTAAATAACATTCTTTCCATAGAAAAGTCAGATCCGCTTTGAAATCTTTTATCCATGCCACTACCAACACCATTCCAACCCGACGCAAGGTCATATAATCCATATACAGAATAGACTTGGCCACCCAAATCTTTCTTAAGCCCGGCTACATCACTAGAACCTGCGTTTGGCAGTGTTAACGTCCTATGCTTCTTAAAATATTCAGTTTCAAATATCTCATGTGGTATATGATAATAATTCTCTTTAACTGAGTACTCATACTTTTTATACATCCACTTTTTAGCCCTCTTAATAATATTAATGACCTCTTTTTGTGGTAACTGTATTGGAATCATACAGGCTCCAGAAATATCATCTGCAATTTCGCTAAGAAATTCATTTAAACAATTTGTACCAAAATCTCTTGGCGTGTTTAAACTACCTTCATTTCCACTTCTAATTTCACTCATTTTATTTTATTTTTATTTTATTTTTGTACTTACTACTATTTCAGTATCTTCAAATCTAGCAGTATTACTTTTAAAGCCTTCTCTAAATATACCCCCAATCATTTTACCTTTAAAGATTCCATCTCTACCAAAGACATAACAATTAGTCACCTCACAGCTACCATGAACATAAGAAGATTCAATCTTAGATTCACGCACTTCAGTCGATCTATAAAAATCACATCTTATTAAATTAGCTCCTTTAACAGTGCATCCATATAAATTAGACGTTTCAATATTACCGGCTAATTCACAATCTATAAAATCATAACCTTCTAATAAATAACAGATTCCAAACTTACCATCTTTAACCTGTACCTTTCCTATGTCGCTGTCATAATTAATCTTACCCGAGGTCATACCACCATTAACAATTAAGTCTATTACCTTTTTTTTGATTTTAGCCCATTGTAATTGTATAATTTGCTCATGTTCCTGTAGGTCTACCATAAGAGTAATTTCAGGCCAGTATTTATTGATATTTTTCCAATCTTTAGCACTCTCTATTATTGGTAAATTCTTGTTAAGAATCTTTCTAAGCTCAATCTTATTCTCTTCAGTAAAAAGAGGGCTATTACAAGAATTCCACATTTGCATCAAAAACATTTCAGAAAGATAAAAAATATTATCAGCTTTCTTTTCGTAATCAGCACCACCCAAATATCTAAACTCTAAATAATTGCTTTCTTTTTTAGAAAAGTTAATTCCATAATATTTAGTGTCTGCAAATTTATAACTCATTGACGAAATATTACTTCCATCAAAGAAATAAGCTTCATCTTTAGGCATAATCCATTTTATGCTTTTGGCATAAACTGACTTCTCTCTACCTGGAAAGAATTTGTAAACTTGTGCTTCGTTAAAATCAAGAATAAACTTTAAGACATTCATCTTAGAAATCATTGCAGGATCCTCTAAGTATTTTTTATCAAATGAAAGATTAATATGTATAGAAGCTCTATCATTAGTATAACCATTCTCTTTAATCCAATTTAAAACATTAGAAATCATAATTCTAGCGTTTCTATATGGAAGTGGTCCTGTTACTAATTCTGTTAAGCCCTTACCACCAGACATATCTGGCTCTAATTTAAACTCATCAGCAGATGGTTGAAAATCAGAATGTGCTTTATCTTCAAGCCTAATAGGTCGGCCTAGGAGCTTACTCAATGATTTTTGAGTCTCTTCTAGGCCGATATTAGAGTAGAATTCGAACTCGACACCTACTAGCGCTGCGTTCAGTACTGAGTTACGATCTGAATTCTTATTTAATTTTTGCATCTTAGAGTATGATATTACGTTTCAATATATATCACGCTTAAAGTGCTTTAGTTATTATGGCATCTTTAAAAATACCTTTTTACTCTCTGTATCAATTCTTGTAATCTGAACTGTAATTTTATCACCACTATTAAAGACGTCTATTAAGCCATCTTCAAGTTCACTAACATGTAACAAACCGGTGACTCCATCTTCAATGTTTACAAATAAACCATACTCTTTTTTCGTCTTAATGATAGCCTCAATCGTAGATGGAATTTGATATCTTGTACTAATATCATTCCATGGGTTAGATACTATATTATCTTTTTGAGTTAATGTAATCTTAGTATTAGAAACAATATCTTTTACTTTAAATGTAATTGCATCACCTGGTTTAATATCTCTAGATTTAAACAACCCTGAAGTCGCGTCGTCTAGATCATTAATGTGAATCATACCAGTAAGACATTTATTAAATTCTACAAAGACACCATATCTAGCAGTACCAGTAACATTACCAGTATATTCAACACCCTCGTTATCCTTAATAGACTGAATTTCTGTTGGAATTAATGCTTGTAAATATTTTCTATGGGATACCACAATCGTGCCTCTATCTGAAGAGAAGCTTACCGGTACCACATAAATTTCAGTACCAATAATAGATTCAAAGTCATGGAGTTTATTAATTCCAGCAAGTGAACCTGGCATAAAACATTCTACGCCTTGTACTTCTATAATATAACCACCGTTCTCAATCATATTTTTAACAGTACCAACCCAAGCAGTATTACCTTCTTCAACACCTGCTCTTAGGTCTAGGAATACTTTATGCCTTACACCACCTGATATTGAACCAAGTACATGTGTGTTATTTTTATTAGAAGTAATTAAAACAGCAGTTTCTTCACCTGGTTGTAATGCTTTAACAAGAGCAGTCTCTTTATCATACTTAACATAGATTAGTTCTCTATATCCAATATCGACTGAAATAAATTCTTGACTTACAGCAAAGATCTTGCCCTCATAGATAGAACCTTCTGTGATTAATGGCAATACAGGATTTTGCCTATCCATCTCCTCCATTAAATCATAAAGTTCTTGAGCATAAGATTCTCTCGAATATACTTTATCTCCTTTTTTAGTCTTAATGTGTGGGTTTGGTTTTCTGGTTTTAGAAGGACATGTGGCCTCGTAAGCATCCCACATGAATTCACCATTTTCATCGTAAAAGCTCTGTTCAGTTTCTGGAGCTTGTTCTTTAACTTCGATTTGCGGTTCTGGAAGTTTATCAACCGTTTTGTCTAGGGTTACCGTAGTAATTCTAGGTCTTTTGTTTTTTTCGTTGTTCATTTATTTTTATATTAAAGGTGTAACATATTATATATCCACTTTCTTTTCTATTATGGGAGCATTGGCTTCTACAAAAAATAATTGCCAAATAATTTTTTTATGTCAAATAAAATGATTATATTAGTACTGTAATTAAACACAAACAAAAAACTAAAAGTTATGTCAACAGAATTAAAATCATTAAAAGGTCAATTTCACAGTCAAAAGACAAACGAAATGGAAAACACTGAAATGTCATTGACAAGATTCAGTGGAGGTAAAGAGGGTATGAAACTTCAATTAACAATGAGAGAGCAAGGAGACTTCTTTACTCATATCACCCTTAACACAGAAGAACTTAGAACTTTAGTTAAGGAAATCCAAGAGAACTTCGAATTATAAAATAATTAAATATGAAAATGTTTAAGAAAGACGGTAAGACCGCAGTTTTAGTAAGCTTTAAAACACAACCGGTACAAAACCAATCATAGGTACATAAGGCACCAGTGGCACTGGAATACCTCCAAGATATATTAGTTTAAACTCTAATAAATGTAGAGCATATGTTGCTGCAAGTGCAGTGGCAACTGTCGCTGCTGGTGGTATCGTCGCTGGTAATTTATCAAAAGACTTACCACTATTTAAGGCTCTTCTTAAACCCTTTGCAAGTCTGGTTTTGCTTCCGTAATAAATTGGTATATAAAAACCCATTAATGGTGGAACACTTAATGCCGGAAGCATTGGGGTAGCTTTATTAAAGGGCTGCACTAGATGCAAATACCAATATGTAATTGTAGCTTCTGCCAATTCTTCATAAGGGTCGCCAGATGGATATTGGTATGGAATATCTGGAAGCTCTTCTTTAGCATCACATTCATCCGCAGCCTTTTTAGCGTCTAGTGCTAATTGTACTGTAAATTTATAAACAGTTCCGGCATTGGCATTACTTCGCAATGTGTCAAGTTCATCTAATGTAATATTTTCATTAATCCCGGGAGGTGTGCCTTGCCACTTAACCTTATATTCTAAATCTTCATAGTTATATTTAATCCAATTAGTTTTTTTATCATAATAAATATGCTTTAAATAATTATTTGAATCCGGAGCCCAATTATAACCTCCAGTATAAACCTTCCTTTGGT
>Ga0209652_1000277_pt1 | contig 43788 bp, 36 predicted proteins | sample SaaInl74LU_5_DNA_FD_184641 | JGI IMG/M metagenome (GOLD analysis project Ga0209652, IMG submission 184641) | Marine microbial communities from expanding oxygen minimum zones in the Saanich Inlet - ESP_74LU_5_DNA (SPAdes) (version 2) | ecosystem: Environmental > Aquatic > Marine > Intertidal zone...
TGCAGGTAGTATTGCGCAATCTTCTATCGTAGCAAGAGTAGATAATCAAAATATTAGATACTTTTCAATTACTAATAACGTAATATATTACAATATTGATGATAATAATCAGAATTTAAGAAAAACTTTTCGTTTACAATTAGGCAATAACAATAATCCAAATTTACTGTATACAAGCGATGATTACTTCATACCAGTAGTTCATAATAATAGAATATTTATGCTAGAATTTTGGGAATATGGGGAATTAATCGATGGAGAAATAGTTAATAAAACGAACTACACAAAATCATCAAATTTAATAGAACAACCTAGTGTTCAGATTTGGAATGAATCAAAATTACCTAAAAATATTAACGGTCAAATATATGTATCTAATGGTGAGTCTGCTTCTGGGCAAATAAATATTTTAAATTTAGAAACTGGAAAGTTGAGACTACCTACTTACACTTTAGGAGAAAATATAAATTACATCTCAAATTATTCATTTGATTCAAATGGTAACTTATTAATGTTAAATAATTATACCACAGAGGAAAATACTTCAGAAGATGCAATTTTCTCTTATTTACAATCTTTACAAATTAAAGTACCTGCTAATACTCTTTCAGGCTCTGTAAGTATTACACCAATAGATGACAGTTCTTATGAACCTACAGAAACAATTATTGCTAGTTTAGGTACACCTACCAATGCTTCTGTTACAGAAGGTGGGATTACTCCTATAACTTTAGAAATATTAGACAATGATGAACCTCCAATAGTTTCTTTTGAATTTTCTAATGAAAATATTGTAGAAAATGCTTCAAAACCTGTAGAATTAATTGCTTCAGTATCTGAAGTATCTGGTTACGATACTACAATTACTTTAGGAGAAATGACAGGAACGGCTTCTAGTGATGAGTATACTGTTTCTGGAACTACTATTACAATTCCAAAAGGGGAAACTAAAGGTAGTATTAGTATTTCTACAGCGAATAAAGATGATTCAGAAGTAGAAATTTTAGAATCAATTATTTTTACCTTCGAAACTATAGAAAATGCTACTTTAGATGAAACTGCTGCTACACTATTTCTAGAAAGTGATGATGATCCTGTTTTTACGGGAGTAACTGCCTCTAAAATAGAGTTTGGAGAGCATGAAACCTCTGTATTAACTGCTACTATAAATACGCCAGCTTCTAGAGCTGTTAGTATTGCTATGGATTTATCTGGTACTGCTAATTTAGATGTAGATTACAACATAGATTTTGAAGGCAAAGGAGACCAATATTTAGTAAATGATTTTGCTAACCTTGTGGATTCTAACAACAATAATATTGGGTCTGTAAATTCTTTTGCATACCTAGATGATGGACGCTTGGTAACACAAACACAATGGGGTTGGCTTACCATTCATGAGTTAGATGGTACGTATAATAATATTAATTTAAATAACAATGGAACTGATCATAATGGAGAACGTTTAACTACTAACGGAACTTCTATTTATTTCTCTGGTTACGGTAGAATATCAAAATTAGATATACAAACTTTAGAATTGAGTTATGTTGTGCCTCAACAAAATGACGTTTGGATTGGAAATATTATGTTTTTAGAAAATACAATGTACTATTTTATAAACAGGCAAGGTAATCTAGAGTTATATTCAAAAACAGGCACAGAAGACCCTGTTTTGTTAGGTGGCCCTTGGTCAGATAGTTTTGATCAAATAATAATTAAAAACTCTGAGGAGGTTTATTATGTTATAGGAAATGAAATTTGGAAAGAAAAAGAAAATCCTACAAACAATAATGATGCATTTGAAAGATATACCACTTTTAATGATATCTCTAATATAAGAACTATCAAGAGATTTAATAATAAAATATATGCTAATGTATATGATAACTCTTTAAATAAAAATAAAATTGTTGTTTTCAATGAAAACCTATTAGGGTATTCCGATTTAGAATATACTTTATCGCCTGATGTAAGTGCTAATAACGATTTTTATATTGACAACAATGGTAAACTATTCTTATTGAATCGTACTACTGACACTAATGAATTACAAGTTTATGGATATAATAATACTCCAGAAATCATTATTTTACCTGGGGAAACTTCTGGTACAATCAATGTAAACGGTTTAGAAGATGACTTAAACGCACCTGGCGAAGAGGAAGATGAAACCGTTATTTTAGATTTATTATCTCCAGTAAATGCTATAGTAGAACAAGAAACTTTGTTAGAAGATATTACTCTAACAATTTTAAATAATGAAATTACATTGGTAGAAGATAATGATGCTTTAGCGGCAATACCTGCTTTAAGTGATTCTTCTGTTGCTTTTGGGGATTTTGATAATGATGGTGATCAAGATATGGCAATTATGGGGAGTAGTAATGTTATCGGATATGTCACAGATCTTTATGAAAATGTAGATGGAGTATTCCAAAATAATAATCCAGGATTGTTTAAAAAACATTTTGCTGGAGATATTATGTGGGTAGATTATAATAAAGATGGTTTTATAGATTTAATTGTGTCTGGTTTGGATATTAATGACGAAGCTTCTACAGTTATTTATGAAAATAAAAATGGGCAGACTTTTGTTGAAAGTACAGATTTAAATTTACCAAATTTATTTAATACCTCTATGGATTCTGGAGACTTAGATAACGATGGGGATATTGACTTTGTAATTAACGGGATGACAGATGCTAATGAGTGGAAAAAATATATTTATTATAGAGAAGGTAATGAACTTATTGCTGAAAATGATTTAGACAATACTGGATTTCAAGGAGGTAATGTAACTATTGCAGACAACCAATTTGACGGTGATTTAGACATATTTATGATTGGTGAGCAACAATCTAGTTTATTAAACAATACCTACATCAGACAAGAAGGTAATAATATAGATTATTATCTGCCCCGCATGAAAGAATCTACAAAAACATTATATGGAGAATACCTATATTATATGGGGACTAACCAAGATAATAATGAGCTTGGTATTTATAGAAAATCATTGCTTGAAAACAATAATTATAATTCCAATGCTTTATCTTCTCTTATAGGTTTAAAAAATGGAAGTATTGCTATAGGAGATTATAATAATGATGGTTTTGAAGACATGGTACTTACAGGAGAGGATGAAAACGGTTCTGCAGTAACAAAAATATTTAATGGTTTAGAAGGGTCTAATTTTCAAGAAAACACAAAAATAGACCTTTTAGGGCTAAGAAACTCTACTGCCAAATGGGTAGATTATGATGTAGATGGAGATTTAGATTTATTTATTACTGGTACTTCAGATAGTGGAGATGTTTCTAAATTATATAGAACAGATTTAGCTAATAAATCAAATATAGCACCTGCAAAAGCAACTAATTTAGCTTTTGAAAGTTTAGGAAATGGAAAAGTAAAACTTAGTTGGAATGTTCCAGAAGACGATTTTTCTTCATCTTTAGGTTATGTGGTTCGTTTAGGTACAACACCTGGTGGTTCTGAATTATCAAATACGGAAAGTAATTTAGAAAATGGCCAACGTTTAATTACAAAATCACCTCTAATTAATACCAATTCTTTTGAAACACAGTTAGATCCAGGTATGTATTATTGGTCTGTTCAATCTGTAGATGATGGTTTAGCCGGTAGTGAATTTTCTGAAGAAAGTGTATTTGTATTAACTTATGAATGGAAACTATTAAACCAAGGAGGTATTATAGATAGATCTATAGAAGCCATTGGAGATCCAATTCTAAAGTTAACAGACATTGATTTAGATAACGATATGGATTTAGTTTATGCATCTAAAGGGGGAGAAAATGGATCTACAGATATTTCTTTATATACACTAGGAGCTAAAAACTTTGAAATAGACGGTTATTTAAATAACTCTAGAAACATTACAGACATTCAATTCTTAGACTTTAATGACGACGAAAGACAAGATATTTTAATTAATTCTTGGGAATCTAGCAATAACAATTCATTTAAACTATTTAATTCTATACCAGATGGTAATGGAACACCTCAAGAAGTATTTAATGCTGAAGGATTATTTAATGGTAAAATAGAACTTATAGATATTAATAATGATGGTATAAAAGAAGTGGTATTAATTGGAAGTGATTCTGAGGCCAATAATGCAAAACTAAAAGTATTTGTTTATGAGAAACAAGGAACTTCGTTATCTAATGAACCTCTAGACATATCAGAACAATTTATTACTTTAAAATCAGGTTCTTTTGGTTTTGGAAACTTTGATAATGATGACGATATTGATTTTGCAGTTTCTGGTTTTAGCGGTGGAGCGGGTTTAAAGAGTAACATGTATGTTAATGAAACAATTTATACAGAAACCATTGCTCCAATTTATACAGAATCTCCTGTTAGTTTTGATGCGGTCAGGTTTAGTACTTTAGATTTTATTGATTACGATGCAGATGGAGATTTAGATATTGCATTAACTGGAACTAGTATTACTGGAGATATATTTAAAATATTATCTAACAATGGGTTACAAGGCGATGAATTGGATTTTGTAGAAGTAGAAAATACAGGTTTAATTCCTGTAAGAAATGCTAAAGTTGATTTTGGAGATTATAATGGAGATGGTTATTTAGATATACTATACTCAGGAACAAGTTCCGGTCTTGGAGAAATTACCAAATTAGTAGAATTTAATCCAGCAACAAATTCATATGTGGAAAGCAATTTTGATTTATCAGATATTTCTAATGCAACAATTGCCTTTGGAGATATAGATGGAGATAATGATTTAGATTTTACAATTGCTGGAGAAATTATGCAAGACAATAATCAGAAAAGCAATATCATTAAAACCTATTTAAATTTCAGAAATGAATCTGCAACTGTGCAACAAAAAAATAAAGCTAAAAGTAGTTACAAAAAAGCTAAGAGAAGTTCTGATTTAGAATTTGTTACTAATACAAAACCGACACCCCCAGATACTTTAACTCAAGAGGTATTCGGTTTAGATACGGAAACTAACACCTATAAAGTTAAGTTTTCTTGGAACGAATCAGTAGATGATTTTACTCCAAAAGAAGGATTAACATATGCTTTAAAAATTGGTACTTCAGAAGGAGCTTCAGATATAATGAGGGTAAACTCTAGATCTAATGGTTATAGGTTGTCTGCAGGAAAAGGAAATGTAGAGCACAAAACAGAATGGATTGTTAATTTACCTAACTTACCTACAGATAAAAAATACCATTGGTCAGTTCAATCTATTGATGCAGCTTTTAGTGGTTCTGATTTTGCTGCATCAAAATCATTTAACCCTAGTGTTTCGTTATCTTCGCAAAATTTTAATAAATTAGATGTCTTGGTGTATCCAAACCCTTCTAAAAGTGGTTTTGTAAATATCGTTACACCTAATAATACTCCTAAAAAAATTGTTCTTTACGATATACATGGAAGAACGGTTATCACTAAAACTTTAAAAGAAAACATTCTAGATGTTAGTAATTTATCCTCAGGAGTTTATCTATTGAAGGTAAATGAAGGTGAAAGACAAAGCATCACTAAGCTTGTTATTGAGTAGAAATTAAATTTTTTCATTCATTTTAGAAACCTCGAATATACTATTCGAGGTTTTATATTTTTTTAAATTTATTAGACTTATGAAAATACAAATTTTTCGAAAAAAAAGAAAAGGATTATTATTTGCAAAAGAAATTAAAAATTATCTGTTATATGCATTAGGTGAAATTATTTTAGTTGTATTAGGAATACTAATTGCCTTATACATAAGTAATTGGAACGAAATCAATAAAATTAAAAACAAAAGTAATAAGTCTTTAGAAAGAATAAAAACAGATTTAGAAACTGAAGCCTACGTTTTAAAAGATTTTAAAAAAAGATATAATTATTCAAAAAAATATCTAAAAAAAATATTGTATGAAGGGGATACCAACAATATTGACTCCATACGATTTCATTTTGGGCCCTTTGTTCACTATAAAATGAATACTGAGTATTCAAATTTAAAATCTAGCGGACAATTAAACTTAATATCAAATAAGAAGTTGAGAAATAATATTGTAAATTTTTATGAAGTTTATTATGCAATTTATTCAGAATTAGAGAAAGAACATAAAGTTTTTATTAATAGTCGAGTTTTAGATTATTTTTATAAGGAATTCCCTAGTGATACAACGTATTTTATAAAACCAAAATTGATTTTACATAAGTTAAATGATGACAAATTCAAAGCCATTATGAATAATCAAATAATTTCTTTAGACTACATTACTAAAAATTTATTCTTAGATCAAATAGACAATATTATTAGAAAAATTGATTTAGAATTAGAATTAAACAAACCTTAATTGTCAAAAAAAAAAATAAAGAACAGTTATTTTAAAGTTAATCAAAAAGGTAAACAAAGCATGTCTAAACTTGTTATTGAGTAAAAGTTAAATTTTTTCATTCATTTTAAGAGAACCTCGAATATATATTCGAGGTTTTATCTTTTTTTAAAAATTTTTTATTTTTTTTTATGGTTTTCAATTAAAATTCTATTTTTGGATTCGAGAACCTTTAAATAATATCTTAAATGATCTTTAAACAGCTCTTTTTATTTTTGACTCTTTTAACACAAAATACTACAGAAATATTTTTGGCTGATAATGGAGTAACTATAAAATGTGCCCCAACAGTTGAAGTCGGAAAAACATATAGTTTTAAAAATAAAAACTACTTAATCGTTGATAATGAACTATTAAAAAAACTAGCTAAAAATAAACAACCCCTCGAAAATGTTATCACGACTCTTGTTACAGATATGAGTTATCTTTTTTATAAGGATGATTATTTTAAAGGAGATATAAGTCATTGGGATACTTCTAATGTGACCAATATGACTTGGATGTTTGGTTTTTGCAAAGAATTTAATGGAGATATAAGCAATTGGAATACCGAAAATGTTGAGTTTTTTAATGATATGTTTCATGGCACAAGAAATTTTAATAGCGATTTATCTGAATGGAATGTAAGTAAGGGTGTTCTTTTTAATGGAATGTTTTTTGATAGTGTTTTTAATAGAGATATTAATGACTGGAACGTCTCTAATGCTTTAAACATGAGTGGGATGTTTGATAATAATTTTTATTTTAACAAACCATTGTGTAATTGGGATGTTTCTAATGTTAAGCTAATGGGAGGTATGTTTGCTGAAGCAATTCAATTTAATCAGGATATTAGTATGTGGGATGTAAGTAATGTTACTGACATGACAAATATGTTTAGAAATGCTGTTAAGTTTGAACAAGATCTAAGCTCATGGTCACCAAAAATATATTCTTTTCCAAAAAACTTTAATTTTAATACCGCAGCAATTGGACCAGACTTCAAAAAATCAAACACAACTATTTTTTACTGGATGATTCCCTTACTTGTGTTTTTTATAATATATCTTTATAAGAAGAATCAATCTAAGAAAACAGAAAATTTTAAAGCGTATAAAGACATCATTAAAAAATTAATAAATAAAGAAAAAGACACTGGTTATTTCTTAACAAAAAATGAATTAGACCGTATTTTGAATATTGATTACTTAAATTACGAAAAACAAAAAGCAAAAAGGTCTAGTATGATTCGAGATATAAATAATTATAAGCCTACACTAATAAATAGAGTTAAAGATCCTAATGATAAACGCTCTTACCTGTATGAAATCAAGTATTAATTGATAACCTAAAGTATCAACTTTATAGTTATATCAAAAATTATTTTTTAGTATAAAAACCTATTTTACTTAATTATTTTATCTAACTTTTCGTCTTTTTTTATTTTTGATAAAAAGTAAAAGGAAACTTTGCTTTGATGAAAAAGAGAAGTAAAGCTTGGTATAAACTACCAAGCTTTTATTTTATTTCTAAACTTCAAATTAAAACATAAGACTTAAAAAATAATACATGAAAAAATGTTCTTTATATATAGTCTTCACTAATAAAAAACGAAATTACTTAAAAAAAATTAAGTTGCTTGCTCTTTATAGAATAGGTAGGTTGGTGTAGTCCCTAATTCCTACCCTTTTCATTTGGATACAATTCTGGTAAAGCAGCACTTTGCACAACTTCTTTTGTACTAATATTCATAGCAGACACCTTACCTTTAAACGCAGCCCCTGTGTCTACATTCCAAATAGTAGCAGCATTCATTGGGTAGGCTTCATTATAATTGGTTGTTGGGGTATGGCCAATGTAAATTTCATGATAGTGCTGCAATCGTTTTGGGTACTGAGGTGCTGTAGGTGCAATATTTTTATCCAATCCCAAAGCCATTTCCCATAACGTTCTGTCCAAACAAAAGGTTAACGGATCTCTTTCTTTTGAAACCCCATGCATTGAGGTAAAACCTGCATGCAAAAACAAACGGTTTTTAGCATCTAAATGAAACATTTTCATGGCCTTAAAAAAAGCCAAATGTTCTTGTTTCTCTTCTACAGAAAAACCTGCATAACTTTCTATGGTTTCTTTACCCCCGTGCATAAACCAAGAGGGATTTACATCATTACTATCTTCTAGCCAATCTTGACACCAAACATCATGATTACCCTTTATAAAAACACATTTGAATGTTTTGGATAGCTCCATTAAAAAATCGATGACTTGCGCAGACTCGCTCCAACCATCTACATAATCTCCCATAAATATTAACTGATCTTTTTCTGTAAGTTCCAATTTATTTAACACCTGAAGCAGTGCTTTTAATCCTCCGTGAATATCTCCTATAACAAATGTTCTCATACTAATGTTTAGCTTGGCCTAAAATTAAACCCTTTTAAAGAGTTGAGTAGCATTTTATATTAAATTATTATTAAGACTACTGATTGCTGTACAACTGCCTTATCAGTTCTTCTGCAGGTTTGTTTTGTGGAGTAAAACGATTGTTTTTTAAACCTCCAACTTGTTCTTGATTGTGAAACCACTTCCATAGAAAACCCCCAGCAAACCATTCCTCTGTCCAAAACTGGTTGTACAAAGCTTGTAAAGCATTCTGTTGTGCTGTTAGATTTACGTTGCCTTGTTGCCTGCTATATTCCCATGGTTTTTTTGCAGTATAATCAATGCTCCTGTATCCAAACTCTGTGAATAGAATGGGCTTCTTAAATTTTTGTTGCACACCTAACATCTCTTTTTTGTGAACACTCCAACCTTCTTCAAGTGCTTTTAGGGTGGGCGATTTCTGATCGCTTAACGGAAAGTAAGCATCAATCCCTATATAATCTAATTCATGCCAAAAAGACAAGCGTTTGTACTCGTCCCAATTGGCAGCATAGGTTAATTTCCCTGAATATAGGGTTCTTATTTCTTTAATTAATGCAGCCCAATAATCTGGCCTATGTAAAACAAATTGCTTTAATTCTGTACCCATACAAAACAGCTCTGCTTCTAGTTGTTCTGCTGCTTTTGCATAGGTGATGATATACGCCCTGTAGGATGATTCTAGTAGTTTCCACTGTGTTTCTGTTGTGGGTTTTAAAGCACCTGTAAACACACCTCTACCAATCCACAAGTGTGGTTTTACCATAATTTTTATGTCTGCTTTTTTAAACGCTTTCGCGTACTGTAAAAGCCCTTTCTCGGTTTCACCAAACCATGCCCCTTTGTTGTTAAACTCCACTTTGGGTGTTGATGCGGTTCTTATAAAACAGTAAGGCATTAACGCCACATAATTACTGTATATTCGTAAAACGGGAGCCACATGTTGCTGTGTTATTGCATCTCTAGCAGCAACAAAACTTACTCCATTTATTTTTGAAGGCTGACCCTTGCAATAAACTTGTACACCAAGTAATAAAACCAAAAAAATATGTTGACGCTTCATAAGATGTTTAAAAATAAGTATTTTAAAGGAGTCTATTTGTTTTTATAAAAGTTTTCTTTGCAGTTGTGTTCTCTACAAGTCTACAAACGGGTGTGAAAAGAGATCATTTTATTTATTGTAATTCTAAATTGTATATTTCGTTTAAGTTCTTAACTTTAGCTGCGACAGAAGACAAGCAATCAAACAACAAACTATGGAGCATATTGTAATTATTGGTAATGGAATTTCTGGGGTAACAGCTGCAAGGCACATCCGAAAAAATACTACTAAAAAAATTACAATTGTCTCTTCTGAGCATCCTTACTTTTTTTCTAGAACTGCACTCATGTATGTGTATATGGGGCATTTAAAATTCTCGCAAACGCAACCTTATGAAAAGGGATTTTGGAATAAAAACAACATCAATTTAAAAGAAGGCCATGTAACTGCAGTAGCACCCGCTACCAAAACACTAACATTTAAAGATAATAGCACCTTAACGTACGACACCTTAATTATTGCAACCGGCTCTAAACCCAACAAATTTGGTTGGCCAGGTCAAGATCTAAAGGGGGTTTTGGGCATGTATCACAAACAAGATTTAGAACAATTAGAACAATTGGCCCCAAACCCTAAGCAATGTAAAAGAGCCGTTATTGTAGGTGGTGGTTTAATTGGAATTGAACTCGCAGAGATGTTAAGAAGTAGAAACATTCCTGTGACTTTTTTGGTGCGTGAAACCAGTTTTTGGAATGGGGTTTTGCCTGCGCAAGAGTCAGAAATGCTAAACAAACATATTGCAGCACATCACATTGATTTACGTTTAGCCAGTAACTTAAAAGAGATAAAATCTGATGAAAATGGGTGTGTTACATCGATTGTTATAGAAGAAACAGGCGAAGAAATTGCGTGTAATGTTGTGGGTTTAACTGCTGGAGTTACCCCTAATATCGATTTTTTAGAAGGCTCTGGCATTGAGACTAAAAAAGGGGTTTTGGTAAACAGGTTCTTGGCAACAAATGTAGAAGATGTGTATGCAATTGGCGATTGTGCAGAACAACAAGAGGCCATTGGTTTGCGAAGAAATATAGAAGCTGTTTGGTATACAGGAAGAATGATGGGAGAAACCGTTGCACAAACTATTTGTGGCAACCTTACACAATACAGTCCTGGCCATTGGTTTAACTCTGCAAAGTTTTTAGACATTGAATACCAAACTTATGGATGGGTATTTAGTGAGCGTCATAAAAAACCATACGAAGCTTACTTTCAGTGGCAACATCCTAAAAAAAATTGTTGCATTACTATTTCTTACCACAAAGATTCAATGACTTTTTTAGGAATTAATACCTTTGGGATTCGAATGCGTCATGAAAAATTTGATCAATGGCTTACCGAAAAACAATCGATACACTACGTATTAAAGCATCTAAAATCGGCTAATTTTGATCCTGAGTTTTATGATATTTACGAGCATGAAATTGTTGCTAAGTTTAATGCCGAACACCAAACTAAGATAAAGATTGCCCATAAAAGTTGGAAACGTATTTTCTCTAAAAAATTACAATCACATTAAAAAACAAGTATTTTGAAACGTACACAACAATTAGGCTTACTTCTTTTTTTAAGTGCATTAACACTGTTTACTGCAAGTGTTTTTACAGGTAATTTTACATTTACCCAACAAGAGTTTGATTCTTTTGTAGAAGAAAAAGGCTATAAGAGTGAGCTTTTTGTAGAGGAACTCGAAAAAGCTTTGGTTACCGATGAAAACATAAACATTTTTGAATTTTCTAAACGAGTTAGAAATGCGGTAGCGATAAACAACCAGTATTACAACGAACTAATTGCGAAATACAATGCAGAAAAGAATTGGGCAAAAAAAGGAGCTCAATACCAATATAAAATCAACGGAAAACCGCACAGTATTAGCTTTCAGATTGCAAAAAAATCAGGTAGTGGTTTTACAAAAGAACATCCAGGACTTAGTTGGTGGCTTACCTTTGGGCTTGGTATTTTTGGTGCTTTATTATACATACTTCCCAGTAGCGTATTATTAGGTAAACCTGGTATAAAAAACAATCATATTTACAGAGATTCTGCAACAAACAGAGGGTTTATTGCCTGGCTCGTTTTAGTGTATTTAGTCGTATTTTACTTGGTGTTATACTTTAAAGCAGATTACGTAGTCAATTGGACTTTTATACTAGATCCTATTAGTGCATCGTTAAATGGAGGGCCAGCCTCTCAATGGTTTGTCTATGGTTTTTTATACTGTAGTGTTATGCTAACCATGGGAGTTAGAATGTATATTAAATACAGGCATAATAAATACCAAATGATTAGAACTACCTCTGTCTTATTTTTTCAAATTGTCTTTGCTTTTTTAATCCCAGAGATTATGACCAGTCTGAATTTACCTGGATACGATTTTAAAAATGTATTTCCTTTGGATTATGATTTTTTCTTTGAATGGAATTTAAAACGTTTGACAGAAAGTGGAGGAATTGGTTTATTTATTTTAGTCTGGGGAATTGTATTAACTGTAATTATAGTGCCTGTAATGGTCTATTTCTTCGGGAAAAGATGGTACTGTTCTTGGGTTTGTGGCTGTGGTGGTTTGGCAGAAACTTTAGGAGACCCATACAGGCAACATTCTGATAAAAGTTTGAATGCCTGGAAATTAGAACGTTGGTTAATACACAGTGTTTTGGTTTTCTCTTTAGGGATGACAGTAGTTACGTTATATTGCTACTTTTCTGGCACCTCTTCTTTATTGGGTATTAAATCGCAATGGATTAAAGACACCTATAGTTTTTTAATTGGATCTTGGTTTGCAGGCGTAATAGGTACAGGGTTTTATCCAATTTTTGGAAACAGAGTTTGGTGCAGATTTGGTTGCCCATTGGCGGCTTATTTAGGGTTGGTACAACGTTTTAAGTCTAGATTCCGAATTACCACCAATGGTGGACAGTGTATTTCTTGCGGAAATTGCTCTACCTATTGTGAACAAGGCATAGATGTTAGGGCTTATGCTCAAAAAGGAGAAAACATTGTAAGAGCCAGCTGTGTCGGTTGTGGAATTTGTTCTGCTGTTTGCCCAAGAGGGGTATTAAAATTAGAAAATGGGCCTGAAGCGGGTAGAATTAACCCTACCGAAATTTTGTTAGGTAACAATGTTGATCTGATGCAACTGGTGAACAAAAAAGTAAAATAGCACTTAAAAATTAAATGAGGTGCAACTTCGATACACGTATAAAATATTGGTACTTTTACAATCAAATAGCGCACCTACAATTTATTGATTAGCGTGTTTTACATCCTTTTAATTCGGTTTTACCAGAAATGAACACTATAATTTCCGTTATTATTCCTGCATATAATGAGCAAGACGCAATTGCGAAGGTCATAAAAGACATCCCTAGTTTTGTACATGAGATTATAGTGGTTAGCAATAATTCTACAGACCATACCGTTAAAAATGCTAAAAATGCTGGAGCAACTGTGCTTCAAGAACCTAAAAAAGGTTATGGGTATGCATGTTTAAAAGGGATGCATTATATTAAACAGCAAACTACAAAACCAGAAATTATTGTTTTTTTAGATGGTGATTATTCTGATCATCCTGAACAATTGCCTGAAATTATTGCTCCCATTCTTCATCAAAATATCGACTTTGTCTTAGGGGCAAGAGTAAAAGAATATAGAGAGACTGGTGCTATGACGCCACAACAAATTTTTGGAAATGGGCTGGCTACCTTCTTAATGAAACTTTTTTTTAATGCTAAATTTACAGACCTTGGGCCCTTCAGAGCTATAAAATATACTAGTTTGTTAGCGTTGGAAATGGAAGACAAAACCTATGGTTGGACAGTAGAAATGCAACTAAAGGTTTTAAAGCAAAAAATGAGTTATGTAGAAATTCCAGTAAAGTATAGAAACAGAATAGGCGTCTCAAAAGTTTCAGGAACCCTAAAAGGTACTATATTTGCAGGAGTTAAAATTCTTAGTTGGATTTTTAAATACAGTTTCAAGTAATGATTATAGAGTACGCCATCATCTTAATTTACACCATTTGTCTCCTACTTATTTTTATATATGCTTTAGCTCAGTTAAATCTTCTAATAAACTACCTAAAGCATAGAAATAAAGAAGACAACGCAGAAAAATTTGATTTTGAAAATCCTGAAGAAATTCCGTTTGTAACCATACAACTTCCTGTATACAATGAGCTGTATGTAATGAAAAGGCTGCTAAAAAATATTGCCAAAATAAAGTACCCACTTCATAAATTAGAAATTCAAGTTCTGGATGATTCTACTGATGAATCTATCGAAAAAACAGCCAAACACGTTAAGAAAATTCAAGAATTAGGCATAGATATCCAGCACATTAGAAGATCTAATAGAGAGGGCTTTAAAGCTGGCGCACTAAAAGAAGGCTTAAAAACAGCAAAAGGGGAATTTATTGCCATCTTTGATGCCGATTTTTTACCTCAAGACGATTGGCTTTACCAAACTGTACCTTATTTTAAAGACAAAAACATTGGAGTTGTACAAACAAGATGGGGCCATATTAATAGAAACTATTCGACCCTAACAAGAATTCAAGCGTTTATGTTGGATGCGCATTTTACCTTAGAGCAAGTTGGTAGAAATTGTAAAGGGCACTTCATTAATTTTAATGGTACAGCAGGTATTTGGAGAAAAGAATGTATTTATGACGCTGGGAACTGGCAAGGAGATACATTAACCGAAGATATTGATTTAAGTTATAGAGCGCAGTTAAATAATTGGAAGTTTAAATATCTAGAACATGTAGAAACCCCTGCAGAACTGCCTGTAGTTATTAGCGCTGCAAGATCTCAACAATTTAGATGGAATAAAGGTGGTGCAGAGAACTTTCAGAAAATGTTGAAGAAAATACTTACCAATAAACACATTTCTTTTAAAACAAAAATTCATGGACTTTTACATTTGCTAAACAGCTCTATGTTTACCTGTATTTTTTTAGTTGCAATTTTGAGTATCCCTATGTTATACATCAAAAATGAATATGCACATTTAAAAAATTACTTTTATGTAATGAGCTTTTTTGTACTAAGTTCTCTTATATTTTTTATTTGCTATTGGCACATGTACAAAAATATTTATGGTGGTGGTTTTGTGAAATTTTTTAAATATATAGGGGCTTTTTTCACTTTTTTTTCTGTGGCTATGGGCTTTTCGCTACACAACTCTATCGCTGTTTTAGAAGGGCATTGGGGTAAAAAAAGTGAGTTTGTTAGAACTCCAAAATTTAATATTAAAACCATAAAAGATGGTTGGAAAAACAACAAGTACATTAAGAAAAAACCGTCTGTTCATGTTATTTTAGAAGGCTTACTTTCTATCTATTTTATTTTTGGGATGTACAGTGCTTTTATTGTGGGAGACCAAGGGGGCGATTTTGGATTATTCCCATTTCACTTTATGTTATTTTCTGGGTTTAGTTACGTATTTTTTAAGTCTATTTTTTCAAAAGCATAATGCTTCGTAGAGCAAAATATAACGCACCTATTTGTATACTTCTTAGTGCTTTTATTTACGTTTACATTGCTTACTTTTTAGATAGAACTAACTTTTTTTTACTTTCTACTTCTTGGATTGCATTATTTATTTGTTTTTATATTTTAATGCAAAAAACAAAAATAACATTCAGCAACCTTGCAGGTATTGCACTTCTTTTTCGATTACTATTTCTTTTTGCCACCCCCAATTTATCTCAAGATTTTTATCGGTTTATTTGGGATGGCAGATTGTTATTAGAGGGGCTAAATCCTTATGTGTCTCTTCCGGAAGTTATAAACCAAAACATAAATATTCCCATAGCAAATGCACGTGAATTGTATGCAGGAATGGGGCAATTAAACGGAAGTCATTATACCAACTACCCACCTTTAAATCAGCTTTGTTTTTTTATTGCTGCGCTATTTTCTAGTAAAAGTATCTTTGGATCTATTATTGTATTAAGGGGCATTATTATTGCATCAGAAATCGGCACTTTTTATTTTGGTAAAAAACTACTGCAAAAACTACAACTACCTGTTCACAATATTTTTTGGTATGTATTAAATCCTTTTGTAATTATAGAATTAACAGGCAACTTGCATTTTGAGGCAGTAATGCTTTTCTTTTTTGTTCTTGGCCTGTATGTGTTACAACTAAAAAAATGGAAAACAGCTGCTTTTTTTATTGGCTGCTCTATTGCTACAAAGCTATTGCCCCTTATTTTTTTACCTCTATTTTTAAAAGAATTTATCACCAAAAAATCCAATCTAATCACAAAAAAACAAGGACTGCAGTACTTGCTATTTATAAGCATATCAATAGGTACAGTTGTTTTATTTTTTCTGCCTTTTCTTTCTTGGATTGTCATAGAAAATTATTTAAATTCTGTAGGGCTCTGGTTTGGTAAATTTGAATTTAATGCTAGTTTTTACTATATTTTTAGAGAGATTGGGTATTGGTTTCGTGGATATAATGAAATTGGATTCATTACTAAAATTACCCCAATAGCCACACTACTGTATTTGACATACCTTAGTTTTTTTCGCAAAACTGAATCAAAAAAATCATTGTATACAAGCATGCTTTTAGGGCTTTGTTTTTACTATTTTACTGCGACTACCATACACCCTTGGTATATAGCCACACCACTACTACTTTGTGTTTTTACCAAGTATAAATTTCCAGTTTTCTGGTCTTTACTTATCGTCTTAAGTTATGAGGCCTATTCCAATACTCCTTGGCAAGAAAATTTATGGTTTGTTGGTATAGAATACCTGTTATTATTTGGCTATATCATTTTTGAACGTTCACAGCAAAACAAAAGTGTAACAATTATTTATAAGTAAACATCTGTACATCACTTATATTTTTATATCTTCGTAATTAAACGTTTTTAGATGAAAAAGCTAACCATAAAAGACATTGCTAAAGAATTTAAAGTCTCTATTTCTACAGTATCAAAGGCTTTAAATGATAGTTACGAAATTAGCCAAAGCACTAAAGAAAAAATTCAGAAATACGCAAAAGAGCAAAATTACAAACCAAATTTTAACGCCTTAAGTTTAAAAAATAGAAGTACAAAAACCATAGGAGTAATTATACCAACCATGTTAAATTACTTTTTTGCTCAGGTATTTAAAGGAATTGAAAAAACGGCTTTAGAAAAAGGCTATAAAGTGATTACGTGTATCTCAAATGAATCTTATGATAAAGAGGTAGAAATTATAGAAATGCTTTCTAATGGGAGTATTGATGGTTTTTTGTTATCGATGGCCAAGCAAACAGAATTAATTCATAAGTTCGATCATTTTAAAACGTCTATAGAAGACGGAACTCCTATTGTAATGTTTGATAGGGTTGCCCAATCTATTGCTTGCGATAAAGTAATTACAGACGATTTAGAGGGTGCTACAAAAACTGTTGAATACCTGTATCAAAAAGGACATAAAAAAATTGCATTCGTTTCTACCATGAGCAATTTGCATATTGGAAAAGAACGTTTAAAAGGATATAAAGAAGGTCTTAAAAACGTAGGCTTGCAATTTAATAAAGATTTGGTCTTAAACGTTGTGGAACAAGACTACAAAAAATATAAAAATATAGTACGCCCTTTTATAAAAAACAATAGCATAGATGCAGTAATTACTACTGGAGAATCTATAGCCGTTTCTGTAATGAAAGCCATTAAAAAGAATGCTCAAAAAATTCCAAAAGATGCTGCTGTTATTGCATTTTCTAACGGAATTCTTTCCAGACACTCTAGTCCTAAAATGACAACAATTAGCCAGCATGGAGAACAAATGGGTGCAACTGCTGCTAAAATTCTTATAGAAAAATTAGAAAATAAAACCAAAACGATTACCACAGAAATTATAAAGACAGATTTGGTAATTAGAGATTCTACTCGAAAATAATTATTGACTTCTCTCAAGTTAAGCTTATTGTTTCTGATATGGATGGTACTTTATTAAATACCAAGGGAGAGGTAAGTGCTTCATTTTTTGAGCTTTTTAAAGAGTTTAAAAAACACAACATTACATTTTGCGCAGCAAGTGGTAGACAGTACAATAGTATTGTTGCAAAATTAAATGAAATTAAAGAGGACATCTATATTATTGCAGAAAACGGAGGCATTGCAAAGCACAAAGAAGAAGTATTGCTCTCTAATTATTTAGCGAAAGATAAGGTACTACAATTGATTGCACTTCTTAGAAAAATAGAAAATGCTAACATCGTTTTATGTTGCAATAACGAGGCCTATATAGAGAGTAAAGACGAATACTTTATCAAGCATTTTCAAGAATATTATCACAGTTTTCAGCACGTAGAAGATTTAGTAACTATTGCCCAAACAACTCCCGTTTTTAAAATTGCAGTATACCATTTTAAATCTTCAGAAGACTTTATTTATCCAAAATTAAAAAATGTAAAAGAAACGGTTTTGGTAAAAATTGGTTAGACATTTCCGATCATCAAGCAAATAAAGGAAAGGCACTACAACAGGTACAGCAATTATTAGGTGTTAGCAAAAAGCAAACAATGGTTTTTGGAGACTACCTTAATGATATCGAAATGATGCAAGAAGCTAATTTTAGTTTTGCGATGGCTAATGCACATAGAGACATTAAAGAACTGGCAAATTACAGTACTGATAGTAATGATAATAATGGAGTAACAAAGGTAATTACACAGGTGCTTAATGCCTTTTAATCTTTAAATATAACGGTACTTTGTCGTTCCCTGTTTACCTGTAATTTAGTAACATCTGGTCTTGAGTAGTGCCCTACTGCATCAAAATTTTGACGCTCTTCTAACACCCTATTAAAATCTAATGTTTCTATAAGTAAACCCTCTTTTTCTAGCACAGGGGCTAAAATCCATTCTCCATCTGGCCCAGCTATACAAGATCCTCCATTGGCTAAAACATCTGGGGCATCTTTTACTATTGTATCATAATGTGGCACCTCTTTTGGAAAATCTGATTTTGCCATTAAGCTAGATACAGAAATTACAAAAGAACGCGATTCCCTGGCAATAAAACGAGTAATATCTTTAGTATTATGATCAGATCCTGGCCATACAGCAATATGTAAATTCTCTCCCAAACCATACAATGCGGCTCTAGGTAAAGGCATCCAATTTTCCCAACAATTTAAGCCTCCTACAGTAAATTCTTTTAATGAATGGACTTGCAATCCATTTCCGTCTCCAGGCGCCCAAGTTAAGCGCTCATCAAACGTGGGTTGTAGTTTGCGATGAACCGATTGTACTTGACCGTTTTCATTAATATAAACCAACGAAGCATAGATACTATGCCCCCCTCTATTTGCTGCACGCTCCATAATCCCTAAATATATAGCAATATGGTGCTTCTTTGCCAGTACACACACCGTGTTTAATTCCCCTTTTTCAATAGTAATTGAATTTCGGATGTAATGTGCATGAATTTCTTTTTGTGTTTTTGAATTCCAAGTAGCCCCATTGGTTAATGCAATCCAAAAAGGATAGCCAGGTAAAAGTGCTTCGCCAAAAACAATAAGTTCACAGCGTTCTTTAGCTGCATCTACAATCGCTTTTTCTATTTTTTTTAACGTTTTTTCTTTGTTTAACCAAACTGGAGAAATTTGAGCCAAAGCTACTTTTAGAAGGTTTTTTTGTGTCATTTAAATTTCGATTTTAACCACCAAACCTTCGTTTGATCTTACATTAAACACTGTTTCGTCTTCAAATATTAAATATTGTCCTTTAATTCCGACTAAGGTTCCTGTATAGGTTGGCGTCTTTATTAAATTCAAGCTCTTTGGTTTGGTAGGATATTGAGTTACTGGAAAATTAATCAAAGTTTCTGTATTGCTTTCAATAAAATAAGGCATAGCTTCTTCTGGGATGAACTGTTTTAGCTTATTTCTCCAAGTAATCAAACTTTCATCCTCGATATCATTTTTTAGCATTTTTCGCCAATTGGTTTTATCGGCAACATGTTCTTTTAAGGCAACTTCGGTAATGCCTGCCAAATACCTGTTAGGTACTTCTACAATTTCTATTGCTTCGTGCGCTCCTTGATCTATCCACCTTGTTGGTACCTGTTGCTTTCTGGTTACGCCCACTTTTACATTGCTAGAATTGGCTAGGTAAACAATATGAGGTTGTAACTGTACTTTTTTCTCATAGGCTAAATCTCTATCTTCTACGTCTAAATGTGCCTTACTTAACTCTGGCCTCATAATCCAATCTGCAGCCTGTGGAATATCAAAAAAACAAGACTGGCAATAGCCTTGTCTGTATATTTTCTTTTCTAAATGACAATGCAAACATTCGTAACTTACAAAAGAAAGTGTTACTTCTTTTGCAATAAGCTGATTCATGTTTAAGAAATCGGTTTTCATGTCTAAATAATAATGAACCTCATCTCCGATTTCTGTCATCATTTTTCTTAATACTCCTTGGTATTGCATAAATAAATTTTATTATTTTTAGGCTATCAACAAACTTACAAAAAAAAGGAATTCAATTTATGGCTTTACCCATTGTAAATTCTATCATTTCTTGGTTTTTAAAAAAAAGGATTCATCAAATAGAATTATTTTTAAAATACCCTAATGATGTGCAGAACGAACTATTATTAAAACTAGTTCATACTGCTAGAAAAACTGAATTTGGGGAGTCGTATGCATTCAGTACCATTAAAAACTACGAAGAGTTTACAAAAAATGTACCTATTCACAAATACGAAAGCATCGCTCCTCTTATAGAACGTTGTAGAAAAGGAGAACAAAATTTATTTTGGCCAACACCTATAAAATGGTTTGCGAAAAGTAGCGGTACTACAAATGCAAAAAGTAAATTTTTACCTGTTAGTAATGAAGCGTTAGAATACTGCCACATGAAAGCAGGAAAAGACATGCTTTGTTTGTATTTACACAACAACTTGGAAACCAAACTTTTTACAGGAAAAGGATTAAAGTTAGGAGGTAGCTCTGCAATTTATGAAGACAACAACTCCTATTTTGGAGATTTATCTGCAATACTAACCGAAAACCTGCCTTTTTGGGCAGACTACAGCTCTGCTCCAAGTCAGGAAGTATCACTTATGGCAGAATGGGAAACCAAAATGGAAGCCATTATAGACGAGACCATTCATGAAAATATTACCAGTTTGGTGGGTGTGCCTAGTTGGATGTTGGTCTTATTAAATCGTGTACTAGAAAGAACAGGAAAGAATCATATATTGGAAGTTTGGCCAAATCTAGAAGTGTATTTTCATGGTGGAGTAAACTTTAACCCGTACAGAGAGCAATACAAAAAACTTATTCCTAAAAAAGACTTTCAATATTTTGAAACGTATAATGCCTCTGAAGGTTTTTTTGCATTGCAAGACGTTAATGGATCTAAAGAACTATTGCTAATGTTAGATTACGGAATTTTTTATGAATTTATAGACATGAAAAATTACAAAGGGGAAGCTTCTGAGACCATTTCTTTATCTAACGTAAAAAAAGGAGTCGATTATGCGTTAATTATTACAACCAATAGTGGCTTGTGGCGCTATTTGATTGGAGATACCATACGTTTTACATCTTTGCAACCCTATCGAATTAAAATTACAGGCAGAACAAAACACTATATTAATGTATTTGGAGAAGAATTGAATATTGAAAATGTAGAAGATGCTTTAAAAATAACGTGTGAAAAAACAGATGCTTTAATTACAGAATATACGGTTGGGCCCATCTTTATGGAAGATAAAAAAAGTGGTGGGCATGAGTGGATTATTGAATTTATAAAGCCTCCTAAAAACATGAATTATTTTACAGAAATACTAGACAATTCATTGAAGGCCATTAACTCTGACTATGAAGCAAAACGTTACAATTCTATGACGTTAGCCATGCCTAAAATTCATGTTGCTCAAAAAGATTTGTTTTACAAATGGCTTAAAAAGAAGGGGAAACTTGGGGGGCAACACAAAGTTCCTAGATTATCTAACTCTAGGGCTTTTATTGAAGAATTGCTTACTTTAAAAGATTAAATTTTACGCTCAACTACATAATCTATCATTTGTAGTAAAGATGTTTTATAAGGAGATTCTGGGTAATTATTTAAAATAGATACGGCCTTATTTTTATACGAGTTCATTTGAGAAATGGTGTACGATATGCCTCCATTGTCTTTTACAAACGTGATAAGCTCTTTTACGCGTTCTTTATTTTTATTATGCTTTTTTACCGTATTTATAATCCATGCTTTTTCTTTAGCTGTGCAATTGTTTAAGGTATGAATTAAAGGCAACGTCATTTTCTGCTCTTTAATGTCGATACCTGTTGGTTTTCCAATTTTCTCCTCAGAGTAATCGAACAAATCATCTTTGATTTGAAAAGCAATACCAATATACTCCCCAAATTTTCGCATTTGCTGCACAGTATCTTGTTTTACTCCTACTGATGCTGCACCAATACCACAACATGCTGCAATAAGTGTGGCTGTTTTTTGGCGAATAATATCAAAGTAAATATCTTCTGTAATGTCTAACTTTCTTGCTTTTTCTATTTGTAATAATTCGCCCTCACTCATTTCGCGAACAGCAATAGAAATTAATTTTAACAAATCAAAATCTTCATTATCTATAGAAAGCAACAGGCCTTTAGAGAGTAAAAAATCGCCTACTAAAACCGCAATTTTATTTTTCCAAAGTGCATTTATTGAATAAAACCCGCGTCTTCTGTTAGAGTCATCTACCACATCATCATGAACTAAAGTTGCAGTATGTATTAATTCTACAATAGAAGCACCTCTATACGTGCGTTCATCAAAACCCCCATTAGAAACCATTTTTGCGACCAAAAAAACAAACATCGGTCGCATTTGTTTTCCTTTTCTTCTTACAATATAATAGGTAATTCTATTTAATAGAGGGACCTTAGAAAGCATAGCGTCTTTGAACTTTTTTTCAAAAAGTTCCATCTCTTTCTTTATGGGTAATTTTATAAGTTCTACTGGTTTCATAAAAGTGAACTAATGACCATTTTTGGCCTTTAAAAATACGAAATATAAACTACAAGAAGCCCTGATTATAGTGCAGATTATTCAACACTATTTAAGCCTTATTTGCCAACTGACCACAAGCAGCATCAATGTCTTTACCTCTACTTCTTCTTACATTTACTGTAATATCATGCATTTCTAAATTAGAAATATAATTATTTAAAGCAGCATTACTTGCTTGTTGAAATTGTCCGTCGTCTATTGGGTTGTATTCTATTAAATTTACTTTGCAGGGTACATATTTACAAAATTGCACCAATGCTTTTATGTCTTCTTTTCTATCGTTAATCCCTTCCCAAACTACATATTCATAAGTGATTGCTCTTTTTGTTTTTTCGTACCAGTATTCTAACGATGCTTTTAAATCTTGTAAGGGGAAAGTAGTGTTAAATGGCATGATTGAAGTACGAACCTCATCGATAGCAGAGTGTAAAGAAACAGCTAGGTTAAATTTAACCGCTTCATCTGCCATTTTCTTAATCATTTTTGGGACACCAGAAGTAGAAACTGTAATTCTTTTAGAAGACATGCCTAAACCTTCAGGTGAAGTAATCATTTCTATAGATTTTAGTACATTTTTATAATTCATGAGTGGCTCTCCCATACCCATAAATACAATATTTGTTAACTTATGATTGTGGTACAACCTACTTTGTTTATCTATTACAACTACTTGATCGTAAATCTCGTCAGGATTTAAATTTCGCATTCTTTTTAAACGAGCTGTTGCACAAAATTTACAATCTAAACTACAACCCACTTGGCTAGAAACACACGCTGTAGTTCTTTTGGGAGTAGGAATCAAAACAGACTCTACTACTAAACCATCATGTAGTTTTATTCCATTTTTTATAGTCCCATCTGCACTTTTTTGCATTGAATCTACTTTAATATGATTGATTACAAAGTGCTTTTCTAACATATCTCTAGTTTTTTTAGAAATGTTAGTCATGTCTTCAAAAGTATGCAAAGACTTGCTCCATAACCATTCATATACTTGATTGCCACGAAATGCTTTATCGCCATTTTCTACAAAAAAATCACGCAGTTGCTCTTTGGTTAAAGCTCTTATGTCTTTCTTTTTACTCAATGGGTAACTATTTATGAATGAATTTAATATTGGTGCAAAAATACACTAATATTTTAAGGAATGGTTTCGATTTTGCAATCAGTTATTTGTGTATTTAAAACCATTTTACTAAAAATTTGAACTAAAAAAAACTGATAGCCTTTTGTTGTGGCCACCAGTTTTATAATAGTAGTTATAAAAAGTTAGATAATTAACATTGCATCTCCGTAAGTAGAGAATCTATATCCTTCTTTTACTGCTGATTTATAGGCTTCCATTAAAAAATCATAGCCTGCAAATGCAGCCGCCTGCATCATTAAGGTAGAATTTGGTAAATGAAAATTAGTAATCATTGTATTTGCAATGCTAAATTCATAAGGAGGAAAAATAAATTTATTTGTCCAACCTTTATAAGCATTTAATTCAGCATTTGATGATACCGAAGATTCTACGGTTCTCATCACCGTAGTTCCTACAGCACAAATTCTTTGTTTATTAATTTTTGCCTTGTTTATTTTTTTCGCAGTATTTATTGGAATTTCAATTTGTTCTGAGTCCATTTTGTGCTTGGACAAATCTTCTACCTCTACAGGACTAAAAGTACCTAAACCAACATGCAACGTCATTTCTGCAAAGTCTACTCCTTTAATTTCTAATCGTTTTAACAAATGTTTTGAAAAATGCAAACCCGCTGTTGGTGCTGCTACAGCCCCTTCATGTTTTGCAAAAATTGTTTGATAACGCTCTTGATCAATTTCTTCTACATCTCTATTTAAAGATCTAGGTAAAGGGGTTTCTCCTAATTCCAGTAGTTTTTCTCTAAACGCCTCATAACTTCCATCAAATAAGAAACGTAAAGTTCTACCTCTAGAAGTAGTATTGTCTATTACTTCTGCCACTAAACTATCGTCTTCACCAAAAAATAACTTATTCCCAATTCTTATTTTCCTTGCAGGATCTACTAAAACATCCCACAATCTATTCTCTGCATTTAGTTCTCTTAATAAAAAAACCTCTATTCTAGCGCCTGTTTTTTCTTTATTCCCAAACATTCTAGCAGGAAAGACTTTGGTGTTGTTTAACATTAAAACGTCTCCTTCATCAAAATAATTGATAACATCTTTAAACGTTTTATGCTCTATAGTTTGTTCTTTTCTATTTAAAACCATTAAGCGAGACTCATCTCTATGCTCTGCAGGATATTTTGCCAACAATTCTTTTGGCAAGTCAAAATCAAAATTTGATAATTTCATAAGTATAATTTACGATAAGGATGCAAATATACGATATGAGAATAGGCGTTGTCAAGTGTTTAACACTTTATCTTTTTAAGGGAGTATTTATAATGCCTATCTGCTCCATATCTGTCCAAAATTTTTGATACGACTTTGTAACTACCTCAGCATCATTTATCTTGATTGGCACCTTTAAAGCTAGCGGCGCAAAAGCCATAGCCATTCTATGGTCATTATAGGTATCAACAGCTACATTGCTATGTATTAAAGTAGCCGGTTCTATTTGTAGCGTTTTGTTTGTAATAAGAACTTTTGCACCAAGTTTTGTTAACTCGTCATGTAAAGCAACTAACCTATCTGTTTCTTTAATTTTTAAAGTATGTAACCCAGACAAATTACAAGCAATACCCTCTGCAAAACAAGTTACAGCAATCGTTTGTGCAATATCTGGAGCATCTTTTAAATTTTTAACTAAAGTTGCATTATGGGTGTTTTTCTCTTTAGTTAATGTAATAACATCTTTACCAAAAGTAGTTGTAACTCCGAAATGTTGGTAAATTTCTGCCAAGCAAGAATCTCCTTGAAGACTTTCTTTTTTATATGCAGACAATTGTATTGCAGATCCCAATTCAGATAATGCTACAATTGAATAAAAATAACTTGCAGATGACCAATCTGACTCCACTACAACAGTTTGCTTTTCTATAGATTGTTTAGGGAAAACGTTAATAGTATTCTCTTCAAAAACACTTTCTATACCTATTTGAGAAAGCAAGCTTAACGTCATTTTTATATAAGGTATTGAAGTTATTTTACCCTTTAATTCAATTTCTAAACCATTGTCTAGTTTTGATGCAATTAATAGTAACGATGAGATATATTGACTACTTACATTTCCATTAATTTGAACTTTAGCTTTGGTTAGTTTTTTCCCTTTAATTTTTAATGGAGGATATCCTTCTTTTACAGCATAGGTAATATCAGCACCTAAATCTCTAAGTGCATTTACTAGAATTTCAATAGGTCTGTTTTGCATGCGTTCAGAGCCTGTTAAAGTAACTGCTCTGCCTTCTTTTACCGCAAAATAAGAGGTGAGAAAACGCATAGCTGTACCTGCATGACCTATATCTATTACCGAATCTTTTGTTGAAAGTGCATATTGCATGTGAACAGAATCGTCAGAATCTGAACAATTTTCTATGGAAATTGAAGAAAATAATTTTTGTAAAATCAAGAGCCTATTCGACTCACTTTTAGAACCAGAAATTGTTATTTTTTCCTGTATTTTTCTTTCCTTTAAAACATTTAACAATAGGTCCATTTTAAAACTTGATTTATTTTCTTACTTTTAATATCTAAATTTACAACAAATCAACATGAAAAAAATATTTTTCTTAGCTGTTTGCCTCTTTTTTTCTGCAAACTTCAAAGTTAATGCACAAAAAAAAGCTGACCAAGTTTCAACTGCAAATTTTAGTTCTATAAAATGGAGAAATATTGGTCCGTTTAGAGGAGGTAGAAGTGCTGCTGTAACCGGGGTTGCCAATAAAGCGAACTTATTTTATATGGGTGCTACAGGTGGTGGTGTTTGGAAAACAACAGATGCTGGAGGTACTTGGCAAAATATTTCGGATGGTTTTTTTGGAAGTTCTGTAGGTGCTGTAGCAGTAGCTGAGTCAGACAATAATGTAATGTATGTTGGAATGGGAGAAAAAACTGTTCGTGGAAATGTTTCTTCTGGAGATGGTGTTTGGAAATCTGAAAATGCTGGAAAAACATGGAAACATGTTGGTTTAAAAAATACAAGACATATTCCTAGAATGCGAATTCATCCTCACAATTCAGAAATTGTTTTTGCAGGTGTAATGGGCGATTTGTATAAACCTACCCAAGAGAGAGGGGTTTACAAAACTACAGATGGTGGAGAAACTTGGCGAAAAGTTTTATTTTCTAATGAAGATGCTGGTGTTGTAGATTTAATTATAGACCCAAACAATCCAAGAATATTATATGCAACTACTTGGAATGTAAGAAGAACACCTTACAGTTTATCTTCTGGAGGTGATGGTTCAGCGATTTGGAAAAGTACAGATGAAGGTGAAACATGGACTAACATTTCTAAACATAAAGGGTTACCTGATGGAATTTGGGGAATTGCAGGAGTTACTGTTTCTCCAGTAAATTCTGATATTGTGTATGCTTTAATTGAGAATGACAAAGGAGGTGTATACAAATCTACAGATGGTGGAGAAACATGGAAATTAATTAATTCAGAGAGAAAACTTAGACAAAGAGCTTGGTATTATACACGCTTGTATGCAGACACACAAGATGAAGATATTTTATATGTTCTAAATGTTCGCTATCATAAATCCACAGATGGGGGTAAAACTTACAAAACGTATAATGCACCTCATGGAGATCATCATGATTTATGGATTGCTCCAGAAAATAATCAACGAATGATTATTGGTGATGATGGGGGTGCTCAAGTTTCTTTTGATGCCGGAGAAAATTGGAGTACATACATGAATCAACCAACAGCTCAGTTTTACAGAGTTACTACAGACAATCATTTTCCGTATAGAATTTTAGCTGCTCAACAAGACAATTCTACTGTTCGAATTTCACATAGAACTTCTGGTCGTTTTATTACAGCATCTGATTGGTCTTCTACTGCAGGAGGAGAAAGTGCACATATTGCTGTAGATCCTTTAAATAACGATGTTGTGTATGGGGGTAGTTATGGAGGATACTTAACAAGAATAAACCATAAAACAGGAGATACTAGAGCTATAAATGTTTGGCCAGACGACCCAATGGGGCATGGAGCAGAAGATTTTAAATATCGTTTTCAATGGAATTTCCCAATCTTCTTTTCTCCCAATAATAAAAAAAGACTCTATGCTGCCTCTAACCACTTACATGCTACAGATGATGAAGGACAGCATTGGAAATTAATGAGTCCAGATTTAACTAGAAATGACCCTAAAACCTTAGGCCCATCTGGTGGACCAATTACGAAAGACAATACAGGAGTAGAGTATTATGGTACCATTTTCGCAGCCTCAGAATCTGCTTATGAACCAGGGGTGATTTATACTGGCTCTGATGATGGCTTAGTACATATTACTAAAAATAATGGGGAAACTTGGAGCAACATTACGCCAAAAAAAATGCCAGAATGGATGATGATTAACTGCATAGAAGTAGATCCATTTACAAAAGGTGGAGCGTATATTGTTGGAACAAAATATAAATCTGGAGATTATAGACCTTATATTTATAAAACTGAAAACTATGGGAAATCTTGGAAGCTAATTGTAAACGGAATTGCAAATGAAGATTTTACAAGAGCTTTACGAGCAGATCCAAAAAGAAAAGGGCTTTTATATGCAGGTACAGAAAGAGGTATGTATATTTCTTTTGATGATGGTGCTAATTGGGAAAGTTTTCAACTTAATTTACCGATTGTTCCCATTACCGATTTGGCAATTAAAGAGGATAATTTAATCGCAGCAACACAAGGGCGTTCTCTTTGGATTATTGACGATTTAACAACGCTACATCAACTTACAAAAGACACTGAAAAGAATCCTTTATTTTTATACAAACCTAAAGATGCTTATCGTTTATCAGGTGGAGGTGGAAGAACCTCTAGAACAGCAGGAACCAACCATTCTGGAGGCGTAAATATATACTATTACATCAAAGACCTAAATGAAAAAGATACTGTTTCTATCACTATATCCGATGCAAACAACACCCCTGTAAAAACGTTTTCTAACCACCCAAACAAGGCCTTAAAAGAAGGTAAACTAACCGTAAAAGAGGGCAACAACACCTTTAATTGGAACATGATGTATGATGGTGCTGAATCTGTAAAAGGAATGATTTTATGGTGGGCTTCTTTATCTGGACCTATGGCATTACCTGGTAACTATTCAGTAACCTTAACATTAAATGATCTCGCACAATCGCAAGAATTCAGAATTGTAAAGAATCCAATTTCTGAAGCCTCTGAAAGTGATTTAAAAGCGCAATTTGATTTTATAAACGACATTAATACAAAAATGACCGAAATTCATAAAGCCTTAAAAAATGTAAAAAAGGTTCGTAGCCAGGTTGGTTTGTTAAAAAAATCTATTGTCCATAAAAAAGACCATAAAGAATTGATTGATTTTGCAGACAAGCTAGTAAAAGAAATGACGGCTATAGAAGAAACACTATACCAAACAAAATCAAAAAGTGGGCAAGATCCCTTAAATTTTCCAATTCGCTTAAATAACAAATTGGCACATTTAAATTCACTCACTAGAATTGGTAATTTTGGCCCTACAGACCAAGCAATTGCATTTAAAAATGAAATAACTGCAACAATAGATGCTAGCTTAACAAAACTGTATACTTTATTTGACAAAGAAGTAAAAGAGCTGAATGATAAAGTGAAAAAAAGCAGTATTAATTTAATTCAAATCGATTAAATTTGAATTAAATTAAAATGGAAAAGCGGCTTTTTAAAGTCGCTTTTTTTATTTCATATTTTTATGAGTTACGTACAACCCGTAAATAATACTAACACTAAATTTCATGCCCCAGAAATGTATCCATTTTCCATCTGCAAAGTTTTGTGCTACAATACCCGAAAAATCTAAAGAGGCTAATAAAGTCCAACTATTAACCAATAGTGAAATTACAGTTACAAAAAAGAAAAAAGGGAGTGCTACTTTTAAAAAGTTAGACCAAAAAACGGGTTGTTTTAGCTTCTCTGAAAATTTCATTATTTTAATTTTTGGTTGTTGTGATGACGCTTATGATCTCGCTTTGTTTTAAGCGTTAATTTATTTTCGAACGCCTCTTGTAAATCGATTCCTGTTTGATTTGCTAAACATAAAACGACAAAAATAACATCGGCTAATTCTTCTCCTAAATCTTTATCCTTATCCGATTCTTTTTCGCTTTGCTCTCCATACCTTCTTGCAATAATTCTTGCTACTTCTCCTACTTCTTCTGTGAGCTGAGCCATGTTTGTAAGTTCGTTAAAGTACCGAACTCCATGCTCTTTTATCCAATCATCTACTTGTTGTTGTGCGTTTTGTATATTCATTAATATTTGTTTTAAAGATATAAAAAATTAAGAATTCAAATATAAAACATCTAAAAAGAACCTAGTTTGTTTCTAAATTTAAAAATGTTAATTTTGGTAGGTATAATGTTCACTTCTTAAAATATTTATAAAATGAAAAAAATAGTTTTTATTTTAATGTTAGTAACAGTTTGCTTTGTTACAAAAGCACAAGGTTTAACTGGAGCTTGGGAAACGTATTATTCATCAGAAAAAGGTGATAAATTAAAAAGTGTAATTATATTTTCTGAAAAACATCAAGTACTTACTACCTTCCATGCAGAAACTGGTGAATTTATAAATACAAATGGTGGTTCTTGGCAATTAAATGGTAATATGATGACAGAAACTATTGAATTTAGCACTGAAAAACCTGAAAGTGTTGGACAAAAAATAACCTTTGAAATTAAATTGTCAGATAATAATTTGCAAATTATTGGAGATAAACATGAGTATAATAGAATAGATAATGGTACACCAGGAAAACTAGAAGGTGCTTGGTTAATGTCTGGTAGAAAAAGAAATGATCAAATAGAAAATAGAGACACAAGTAGACCAAGAAAAACTATGAAAATTTTATCTGGAAGCCGTTTTCAATGGATTGCTTATAATACAGAAACAAAAGAATTTAAAGGTACAGGAGGTGGTACTTTTACCACAAAAAATGGCAAATACACAGAAAATATAAAATTCTTTTCTAAAGATAATTCTAGAGTTGGAGCAAGTTTAGAGTTCAATTACGAGTTAGTTGATGGTAATTGGCATCATTCAGGTTTATCTAGCAAAGGGCAACCTATTTATGAAATTTGGAGCACTCGAAAAAATTAATTTAAAAAACTACAAACCTCTTTATAAAATTCTGTAGGGTTTTCTGCATGTACCCAATGTCCAGCATTTTTAATAGTTATTAATGTATTGTCAGTAAAATGGTGGTCTATAATTACCTGTTCTTCAGGAATGATATACTTCGATTTTTCTCCTCGCAAAAACAAAGTAGGTTTAGAAAAAATAGCATTTGTAGGCAAGGCCTTCCCTACTTCCGGATTGTTTTTTGTGAGCGATGTTAAATTAAATCTAAACGCAAGTACCCCTTTTTCTTTCCAATACACATTTTTTAGTAAAAACTGTCTTACCCCAAGCTCTGGAATATATTTGGTTAACTGTGTATCTACCTGACCTCTTGTAGTATGTATAGAAAAATCAATGGCATTTAATCCTGCTAAAATTGCATTATGATGTGGCGCATAAGCCTTTGGAGATATATCAACAATAATTAATTTGGCAACTAAATCTGGATATTTTGTAGCAAACAACATGGCTGTTTTACCTCCCATAGAATGACCAATGATAGCCACTTTTTCTAATTGATGAAATTGTATATATGCATAAAGATCTTCTGCCAAAACCTCATAATTAAATTCAGCATCATGAAAGCTTCTACCATGATTTCTTTGGTCTATTAAATGAACCTGATAGGCCTTAGAAAAAGAATTTCCTAAAGTTTTCCAATTATCAGACATGCCAAAATAACCATGTAATATTAACAACGGATTTCCACTGTCTAAGATTTGTGAATGTAAAATCATTTATACGCTACGATTTTATTTTTTTTTAAATTACAAACCAACACCCTATTGCTAAAAACAACTAGCCTTGTAATTTGTGTAAATACATGTTTACCACATTTTCTAATCCTAAATATAAACTTTCAGAAATTAGTGCATGTCCTATAGAGACCTCTGCTAAATTTGGAATGTTTTGTTTAAAAAATAGAATGTTTTCTAAACTTAAATCGTGACCTGCGTTTATCCCTAAACCGAATTCATTGGCTAAAATAGCTGCCTCTGTATACGATTTTACAATAGCTGTATTTCCTTTTGCATATTCACTTGCAAACTCTTCTGTGTATAATTCAATTCGGTCTGTACCAATTTTTGCTGCAGCCTCTATAAATTGAGTATTGGTATCTAAAAAAATAGAAGTTCTAATACCGTTGTTTTGAAACTCTTGAATCACCTCTTTTAAAAAGGACTGATGTGTAATTGTATCCCACCCAGCATTAGAGGTTATTGCATCTATTGCATCTGGAACTAAAGTAACTTGCGTCGGTTTGGTAGCTAACACCAAATCCATAAAAGAACGAATAGGATTGCCTTCTATATTAAATTCTGTAGTTACAACCTCTTTTAAATCTCGTGCATCTTGATAGCGAATGTGTCTTTCATCTGGTCTTGGATGTATGGTAATCCCTTGTGCGCCAAAACCTTCAATATCTGATGCTACTTTTAATAAATTTGGCACATTACCACCTCTAGAATTTCGTAAAGTTGCTATTTTATTAATATTTACACTTAACTTTGTCATGATCTAAAATTAGAGTACAAAGGTAATTTATTAAATCATTTTATCCTATATTCGTAGAGCATGAATATTAATGATTACATCTTAAAAGAAATAGAAGCATTTGATTTAAATGACAGTGTAAATAAAGCACAAACGCTTTTTAAAAATTACCCTATCACACATTTTCCTGTGATTAAAAATGAAAAGCTACTCGGTTCTTTTGCAGAAGAGGATATTCATTCACTAGAAGATAATACAGGTGTACTAGAAAATCATTCTTATCTTTTACAACGCTTTTATGCAGACAAAAAGGCAACAGTTTTAGAGCTTTTAAGAATATTTGCAATGCACAATACAACGATAATTCCAGTTTTAAACTCAAATAAAGACTACATTGGATATTATGATTTGAGCGATGTTTTAGACCTATTTAGCTCGAGTCCTTTTATGACCAATGACAGCGAAACTTTAGTTGTAGAAAAATTAGAACTAGAGTATTCAATGGGAGAGGTTTCTCAAATTGTAGAAGCCAATGGAGGTAAACTTTTAGGCATGTACATTTCGGAAAGATCCACCGATTTTGTACAAATCACTTTACGAGTTGTTAGCAAAAAAATCAATGAGATCATTCAAACATTTCGCAGATATGACTATAAAATTATTTCTAGTCATGAAAACGATATGTATTTAGAAGATTTAAAAAATAGATCAGAGTATTTACAGAAATATTTAGAAATGTAATCGTTACATTTTAAAAAACACAAAACGTGAAAAAAGTAGCAATTTACGGGCAATCTTACTCAATTTCCGCAGAAAAAGAGATTCAGATTCTATTAAAAACATTAGAAAAAAATAATATTGTTTCTTTCCTAGAAAAAAAATTTTACGATTTACTTGTAGAAGGAAATATATTAGAAAAAAAATATCCAGTTTTTTCAGATTTTTCAGATTTAAACGCTTCGTTTGATGTGCTATTTACATTAGGAGGAGATGGAACTATTTTAAGAGCAGTTACCTACATAAGAGATTTAAATATTCCTGTGCTAGGTATTAATACTGGAAGGTTAGGTTTTTTAGCAACCATTAACAAAAAAAATATTGAAGAAAGTATTCATTTACTCTTAAATGGAGCATATAGTATACAAGAACGTACTTTATTAACCGTAAAAACCACCCCAAAGACACCAGCTATTTCTGAATTAAATTTTGCGTTAAACGAGGTAACTATTGCCCGAAAAAACACCACCTCTATGATTGGTATTAAAACCTGTTTAAACGAAGAATACCTTACAAATTATTGGGCAGATGGTTTAATTATAGCAACGCCTACAGGCTCTACAGGCTATTCTTTAAGCTGCAATGGCCCTGTTATTTCTCCAGATTCTAAAAATGTAGTGATTACGCCAATTGCACCGCATAATTTAAATGCAAGGCCTATGGTTATTGCAGACGATACAGAAATAAAATTAACTATAGACTCTAGAGAAAAAGATTTTTTAATTTCTTTGGATTCAAGAATAACAACGGTTGCTAAAAACACGGTAGTTCACATACAAAAAGCACCGTTTACCATAAAAAGTATCATTCCTAAAAACCAATCATTTTTACAAACGCTTAGAACAAAGTTATTGTGGGGAGAGGATACTAGAAACGAAACCAATCTTTAACCATTATAAACAATAAAGAGGTTAAAATATAGTTATTCAGAAAAGACTGAATATTAACTTTACTAAGCAAATTGAAATCCCTATATTTGCTCGCTATTTTTAACGATGAAAAAAAGTATATTGGCAATTGTTTTTGTAAGCTTATCTAATGTAATGTTAGGTCAGGTATATGAGGCAGGTTTTTTTGTAGGTGGTTCTAACTATGTGGGTGATATTGGAAGAACAAACTACATTTATCCAAATGAAATTGCAGGTGCGGTTTTTTTTAAATACAATTGGAATCCTAAAATGGCAGTAAGGGCAACCTACAGTTATTTACCAGTAAGTGGTAATGATTTAGAGGCAGATACCGATTTTAGGAGAGACCGAGGTTTCAGTTTTTCAAATACCATACACGAGTTTGCCTTGGGTTTGGAGTATAATTTTTATGAGTATGATTTATCATCTGTAGATAAAACTTGGACCCCTTACCTTTTAATTGAGTTGGCAGGGTTTAATTATCAGTATGCAGTTGCTGAACCAAGACCAAACGATTTTACTTTTGAATCGGGAAATAGCATAGCCCTCCCATTTGGTTTAGGCTTTAAGTCTAAATTAATTGGCAATTTTGCTTTTGCTATTGAAGCAAAATTTAGGTATACTTTTTTGGATGATATTGATTATACTTCCTCAAATATACCTAGACTAGATTTTGGAAATAATACAAATGATTGGTACATGTTTACAGGAATATCTTTAACCTATACTTTTGGAAGACCCGCTTGTTATACAAAAGGTTTGTAAGTGCATATGGATAAAAAATTAAACATCGATTTACAAAATACCCCAAAGCATGTTGCTATTATTATGGATGGCAATGGACGTTGGGCAAAAGGTAAAGGAATGAATAGAATTTTTGGCCATAGAAATGCATTAACTGCAGTTAGAGAGTCTGTAAAAGCAGCTTCTCAAGTAAATGTTAAAGCAATTACACTGTATGCCTTTTCTACCGAAAATTGGAATAGACCAAAGCTAGAAGTAGATGCGCTAATGAGTCTACTTATCAATTCGTTAAAAAAAGAGCTTTCAGAATTTATGGACCAAGGCGTTAAAGTAAATTCTATTGGTTGTTTGGATAGCCTACCAAGTAAAGCGCAAAACCTTTTAAAAGAGGTTATTTTTGAAACAAAAGACAATAAAGAAATTGTATTAACCTTTGCATTAAGTTATGGAGGAAGAGAAGAAATTGTTAATGCAATCAAAAACATATCTAAAAAAGTTGTTAATAAAGAGCTTCATTTAGAAAAAATAGATGAAAATACTATAAATAATCATTTATATACATTTAATTTGCCCGACGTTGATTTAATGATAAGAACTAGTGGAGAACAACGCATTAGTAATTTCTTATTATGGCAGATGGCATATGCCGAATTATATTTTACAGATGTACTTTGGCCAGATTTTAGACAAGAACATTTCTATGATGCAATTATAGAATACCAGAACAGAGAAAGACGATTTGGAAAAACAAGCGAACAAATTACAGAGTAAATTTTATAAAAAATTATTTTCTGTTGCACTAGTGCTATTTGCACTATTTTTTAGTTTTAATGCAAATGCACAGTCACAAAATGACAGTATTGTAAGTAGTAATGCTACCTTCGAAAAAGGAAAGGAATACATTCTAGGTGGTATTTCGGTTACAGGGCTCATAAAATTTAGTGAAGAAACTGTAAAAGTATTTACAGGTTTACGAAATGGACAAGCCATAAAACTTCCAGGAGATAAGCTTACCAGTGCCATTAAAAAACTTTATGAAAGTAAACAGTTTAGTAATGTAGATGTTTACTTAGCTAAATTAGATGGCAATACTGTATACCTTCAGTTTGACGTGCAAGAACTTCCCATGTTAAAAGAAGTAACATTAGTGGGTATTAAAAAAGCGAAAGCAAAAGAATTGTTAAAAGAAGCAGAGTTAAAAGAAGGTGCAATGGTTACAGACAACCTTTTGGTAACCACTAGAAATTACTTTACAAAAAAATATACCGACAAAGGTTTTTTAAAAACCAAAGTAAACTTAGATACTAGAAAAGATTCATCAGATGTAAATGTGGTGAATATGAGTGTTTTTATAGACAAAGGTTCTAAAATAAAAATTAATGCAATTAATTTTACTGGAAATAAAACCTTATCCGACAAAACATTAAGAAAAGCCATGAGCAATACCAAAAAGAAGTTTTTGGGACGTTTCTGGAAAGGATCTAAGTATATAGAAGAAGAGTATCAAGAAGATCTAGAGAGTATTTTAGATAAATATAGTAGAGAAGGATTTAGAGATGCTAGAATATTAAGCGAAGGAATTTCTTGGAATGAAAACAATACTATAGATGTAAATATAGAATTAGAAGAAGGGAAGCAGTATCGTTTTGCAGATATTGTTTTTGTTGGAAATAAAGAATATACTAATGAAGAACTAAACAAAGTACTTCGTATAGATAAAGGAGATATTTACAATGGTGCTGTTTTAAAAGAACGCGTAAAAGGAGATGGCTCTCCAACCTCAGAAGATTTATCTACACTTTACCAAGATAGTGGTTTTCTATTCTCTCAAGTAAATGCCGTAGAAACTAAAGTAGAAAATGACGCTATTACCGTAGAAATTAGAATTCGTGAAGACGACAAAGCGAAAATTCAAAAAGTAACAGTTTCAGGAAATGACAAAACTAACGATCACGTAATTTTTAGAGAATTAAGAGTTAAACCAGGAGATCTATTTAGTAGAAGTAACATTATACGTTCTATTCGTGAAATCGGACAATTAGGATTTTTTGACCAAAATGTAACTCCAGACGTTGTTCCTGACTACAATAATAAAACTGCAGACATTAATTTTAATGTAGTAGAAAAAGGGGGGAGTCAAATCGAATTACAAGGAGGTTATGGTGGTGGTGCCTTTATTGGTACGCTAGGTTTATCATTCAATAATTTTTCTATTAAAAATATTTTTAAGAAAGAAGCCTATACACCCTTACCAATGGGAGATGGACAAAGTTTGTCTTTGCGTTTGCAATCGAGTAGAACTTTTAACACCTATAGTTTTTCATTTACAGAACCTTGGTTAGGAGGTAGAAAGCCAAAATCATTATCATTTTCTGTCTATTCTTCTACTCAGTTTCAGTTAAACCCACAAACATTTCAAGTAGATAGAGACCGTAGTTTAGGTATTGTTGGAGCCTCTATTGGTTTGGGGCAACGTTTAAAATGGCCAGACGATTATTTTCAACTTTCACAAACCATCAGTTATCAAAGTTTTAATTTAGACAACTATGGCTTTAGAGTAGGCGCAAATATTTTAAATAATGGAACGCTAAATAACCTATCTTACAGTGCGAGTATATCAAGAAATTCTGCAGGACCAAGTTTAATTTTCCCTACGTATGGATCTGAATTTTCATTTGGCGTTAAAGCAACATTACCTTATTCATTAATAAATAACAAAAACTACGACATTGCACCAGGGCTAAGTCAAGAGGAAACAAATATCCAGATTTCAGAAAAATACAAATGGTTAGAATACTACAAACTAAGTGCAAAGGGGAAATGGTATACTTCATTTACCGATAAATTAGTTTTAATGACCAATGCAGAACTAGGTTTCTTAGGCTACTACAATGCAGATGTTGGTTTATCACCATTTGAAAGGTATTTTGTAGGGGGTGATGGTATTGCTGTTTTTCAATTAGATGGTAGAGAAGTGGTTGGTTTAAGAGGTTATGAAAACAATCAATTATCTCCATTAGAAGGAGGTTCTATTTATAATAAATTTCAATTAGAATTAAGATATTCAATTACAGATGCACCATCTGCCTCTATTTATACATTAGGATTTTTAGAAGCTGGTAACTCTTATGACAATTTTCAGACATTTAATCCGTTTGAATTAAAACGTTCAGCAGGAGTTGGTGTTCGAATTTTTATGCCTGCCTTTGGTTTATTAGGAATAGACTTTGCACATGGGTTTGATCCTTTACCTGGCTTTACAGAAAAATCTGGTTGGCAAACACATTTTATTATTGGAAGACAATTCTAAGAAAACTGTACATTTGTAATGTCAAGATTTTCTTGGCATGGTTTTTTCTAAATACAGTATAGAAATGAAAAAAATAATTTTAATAGTCGTTTTTTTATTCAGTAGTATCTCTATTTGGTCTCAAAGGAACCAAATCATAGCGTATATGGATATGGAATACATTTTAGAAAATGTCCCAGAATATCTAAAAGCGCAAAATACATTGGACAGTAAAGTTGCCAAATGGCGAAAAAAATTAGACGAACAAACCAGGCACATCGAGGTTTTAAAATCTGATTTAGCCAATGAAAAAGCAATTTTAACAAAAGACTTAATAGCGGAAAAAGAAGAAGAAATTACCGTAAAGCAAATAGAGTTACGCAGATTAGAATCTCTTTATTTTGGACCAAATGGTAATTTGTTTACCGTTAGAAAGCAATTGGTAAAGCCAATACAAGACCAAGTCTATAACGCTGTGCAAAGTATTGCAAAAAGAAAAAACTATGATTTTGTTTTTGAAAAATCTAGTGACTTAGTCATGTTATATTCCAATAAAAAATACGATATTAGCGACCTTGTTTTATCTACCATTGATAGAACCCGATTATCGGAACAAAAAAAGGAAGAAAGAAACAAAAAAAGAACAGCACCTAAAAAAGAGGCTACAAAAGTTCAACAAGAACGTATCGCACAAAAAGAAACACAAAAAAATAAAAAATTAGAAGCTGTAGCTAAAAAAATTGCAGATCAAGAAGCTAAGAAAAAACAAATCGCCGAGAAAAGAAAGGCGTTAATGAAGCAAAGAGAGGAAAAAAGAGCACTCTTACGAAAGAAAAAAGAAGAAGCTAGAAAAAAGAAAGAAGAAGAGCAAAAAGCAAAAAAAGATAATTAATAACAAAAGACAAGAATAATAATTAAATTAAACAAGAATGAAAAATTTTAAATCGTTACTATTAATTGCTGTATTTACGTTAGGATTTGGTGGTGTTGCAAATGCACAAAAATCAGGTCACATAGACTTTGAGAAGTTAGTAGCTGAAATGCCTGCAACTAAAAAATTAAAATCAGATATTGAAAAGTTAGGAAAAACATATCAAGATGAGGTTGAAAGTATGGCTAAGAAATTGGATGCTAAAATGAAAAAGTATACCCAAGAGCAAAATACACAGACCAAAGAAATTAACGAAATTAGAGCAAAAGAAGTTCAGCAAGAAAACCAAAGATATGAGCAGTTAAGACAAACTGCATATCAAGACATGCAACAAAAACAAGCAGATGGTTTAAAGCCAATTATAGAAAAAGCGCAAAAAGCAATTGAAGAGGTAGCTGCTGCTAAAGGTATTTTATATGTTTTTGATGCTTCTATGGGTAAAGGACTTTTAGTAAAAAAAGGAGAAGATTTATATGCTGCTGTTAAAGCAAAATTAGGTTTCTAAAACTCCCTTTTAATAAATAATAAAAAAACCTACTTTTAAAGTAGGTTTTTTTATTTTTACAACGGTATGATGGCAAATTCTAATCCTATTGGTTTTTTTGATTCCGGAATTGGAGGTACCTCTATTTGGAAAGAGGTTACCTCACTTTTGCCTAAAGAACGTACCATTTATTTATCGGACAGTAAAAATGCCCCTTATGGAGACAGACCTACTGATGAAATTATTGCTTTGGCAATAAAAAACACGGAATTTCTTTTAGAAAAAAATTGTAAACTAATAGTCGTTGCTTGTAATACAGCAACTACAAATGCCATTACTTACTTAAGAAACACCTATACAGTTCCTTTTATTGGTATAGAGCCTGCAATAAAACCTGCAGCCCTAAAAACCAGAACAAATAAAATTGGAATTTTAGCTACAAAAGGTACTTTAAATAGTGCTTTGTTCGAAAAAACATCGAGCACAATAAAACAACACATTCATATTAAAGAAACTATTGGTAAAGGATTAGTACCCTTAATTGAGGCAGGTAAAATTGCTTCTAAAGAAATGCAGACACTATTGGCATCTTACATTACGCCAATGCTGGAAGAAAATATAGATTGTTTGGTTTTAGGGTGCACCCACTACCCTTATTTAATTCCGTATATTAAAAAAATAGCCGGAAATCGTTTAACAATCATAGATTCTGGTCAAGCTGTTGCCAAACAAACTAAAGTAGTTTTAACAAAACATGAATGTATTAGTGATACAGCTTCAAATGCACAGTATCATTTTTACATCAATAGTAAAAAAACAGTTTTAGAAAATATATTAAAGGGGCAAGATAAAATTAAGATTACCGAACAAGACTTTTAAAATCCTCCAAATGCAGCATTAATATTAGGGCAAGCTGCAGCTCTTGGCGTTCTAGTCCATAGATTAATCCCTACAGAAACTTGATGAAAACCAGTAGTTGTTAACACCGTTTCATTCATTTGGTTGGTATACGTATATGAGAACAAGTAATTCTGATAATTAAGCCCTATTATGGGAGAGAAAAAAGCGGCATTCTCTATAGCGTTTTTGTCAAAACCTCTACGATAAGACAAAGCTGCCCAAAGTTGAGTTTGTGAAAAGGTTTTGTACGCTTTTAGATTAAAATCTGCAATTCTTTGCCCTGTGCTTTCTCTAAATTGAAGCATCACAGAAGGCTCAAATTGCACAAAAAGATCTTCACCAAAATAGTACCCTGCAGAAAAAATGTAATTCCTTAAATCTAACGGTTCTTGAATATTTAAATTATTCTTAGCTGTTAATAATAAATTTTTAACGGTAAAGTAAGATGAAAAACCTCCATAATGATAGGCCATTCCAAAATCTGCATTATAATAACTAGTACTCTCTACAATTGCAGCAACTGCTGGATCACCAGAAAATGTTCTTTGGTCTGATTGATTTTGCACAAAGGTAAAAGACAATCCAAAAGAAAGTTGATTAAATAATTTACCTGTACTCATTGGCAAATGATATGCATAGGTACCTTGAATTCCTTTCTGAGAATGAAATCCATTTTTATCATTAAATAACACCAAACCATAGCCTGCATTTGAATATTCGTCAAACTTTGTATGAAAGCTTATTGTTTGTAAAGCTGGTGCATTAGGGATACCTGCCCACTGTTGTCTAGCTGTAAATCTTAGTTTACTAGAATTCCCAATTCCTGCTGCAGAGGGGTGAACTAAATAAACATTATCAGACAAATAATCTTGATAAATTGGCAATGTTTCTTGTGCATTACTTTGAAAAGAAAAAGCGATAGCAAACAAAAAAAGAATCCTAATAGTATGTAACTTCATTAAAAGTTAAATTAATTTTTGAAATTCAAATATATTCAATTTATACAGAATATTTTAAGATCGTATAAAAGTTTAACAAAATATCAAATATTAATTGATTCTCATTTGTATTTTACCTTAAAAGTAGCAATAAAGAAGTTTAAAAATGAATCGTAATTCCGTAAAACTATTTCCAAAATAACGCGTAAATTACTAGTGAAATATTCATAACTACAAAGGCACCAACATTAAATAAAGGACTTGTTTTAAAGAAGTTTTTTTGTATTGGGATTCCTTTATGATCATCTGCACCCTTGTTTTGCAATAGACTTAATACTACAATAAAATCTTTTTTCTACAAATTCTGGAATGGTATACAACCCTTTTTCGATAAATATTGGCAAAAAATACTTCCCTACTATTATTAATGTTAGTGCTGCCATACATTCGTAAGATGCTATGGCCAAGCCTAATGCAAAGCCAGACCCAGACATCCCTATAAACTGTTCTGCAGATATATTTGCCGCAATTAATGAAGCTCCTATTGCCCATCAAGGCAATGATTTACTGGCTAAAAAATAATCTTCAGCATTTTTTTGATGCCCTTTTTTATCTCTTGATACCCATAAACCAACTCCTAAAATTAATACGGCGTACAGTGTGAATATTAAATAATCTAAAAATTCAAAATTTCCTGTCATCTTTTATATCTATTTAAACTACTAGCTAAGTTGCTATAAATTTTTTATTTTCTAAGAAAACAGTACTCTTATTCAATTTTAAAACAATGACTAATTACAAAAAATTAGGTTTAAATAAACTACTGTATTTTAAAATTACATAAAATATCGTGTAGTTGTGGTTTTAAAAAATGGATATAAAGGTATTTTAATTAATACATAAGGTTACGCTGATTTTTCGTATAAATTATAAATTTTTAGAATCAATAACCCAAAAACAACACTCGAAATAATTAATATAACATTAGTAAAACCAGTTGTTGCAAATGATAACCTAATCAAAATAGTACTGATTATGAATCCTGTATTTCTTATAATCTGGGAATATTTTTCAGTATATTTAAAAGAAATTAGGAGTATAAAAACATCTGCTAATATTAAAAGTTCAAAAAAATCATTATAAAAAATTGCATTTACATTCTCAGGTAATGAATTATGAAACAAGTCTATAATCCATATAAAAAGACTATAAGTACACATTAAAATCAAACAAAATAATAGGAAAAGACTTATTATTTTCTTTGCAATTATAAAACTATCAATTTTCATTTTCGGAGAATTTATACTTCTCGATTTTGCACTTTGATTAAACAAGTAAATCAAAAAAAACAAAAACAAAACACCAATTAAATCATAGATTAAGTTTAAGTTTGCTTGCGTTTTAAACCAATCTACCTCCATCTGAATCTTAGGAATATCTCCAAATATTCGCCTAATTAGAATTAGAGAAATTATTTCAAATTGTTTTGATAATGATGTTGTAAATGATCTTGGCAAACATAAAACCAAGAGGTAGATTTCGTAGATTAAAATGAAACTAAAAGGAGTATATAACGCAGAAATTGGATTTGCTAACAGCTTGTATTCCAACCCAAAACTAAGTACATTAAAGGAATTTAAGTAAATTAATCCTAAATGGATTATAAAACCTGCTATTGACAGCCACAGTATCGTTTTTTCAAACTTACTTTTTGCTTCCTCAGAGAAAATTTTGTTAAATAATTTAGAAACAACTTCTTTCAAACTAATTAATTTAGGGACTTAAATATAGTTAATTAATAATTAAGTGAATTTTAAGTTAAGTATTCTTATTTAGTTGTGTTTTACAACTATTAAGAAATATCTAACATAAGTGTAACTCAAAGAGATTTAATAGATACTCATAGTTTGATGATTCTTAGTATAAAAAGTTGAACTTATATGATTTGACTTCCTCCCAAAGAATTATTCAATGTTACAGCACAGTTTTAATGGTAAATTTCCTTGTTTAAAACTTCAATCAAATGATTCCCTGTTTTAATGTGATTTTCGTAAAATCCAGTTAAAAATGAGTTATTGGTACCTCCTCGAAAAAGAAGTCTCATTATGATTTTGTGACCAGGG